>Ga0209700_106137_pt1 | contig 19113 bp, 8 predicted proteins | sample SiratroredBW_FD_187528 | JGI IMG/M metagenome (GOLD analysis project Ga0209700, IMG submission 187528) | Root nodule microbial communities of legume samples collected from California, USA - Siratro red BW (SPAdes) (version 2) | ecosystem: Host-associated > Plants > Roots > Nodule | place: USA...
TGTTGTGGGGTAAGGTTGAGGTCTAATTAGTGAAGCATGCAATCTTAATCAATGATAAGCTCCAAATATATTTTCTGAATTAACAAAAGTTTTGAAAAATCATTAAAATCAAAACTTGCGTTTTAAGCAACTATTTTAACTAATTGGAGAAAAACAGTCGACTATTTGAAAAATCAATCGACTGAATTTTTAAATGACAGTTGTCTATAAAAGCTAGCGTGAAAAACTTTGAAAGTAACGAAAATCATTTTTACACATTTTCTGAGCTAAAGTTTGAGATTTTCAAAGAGAGCAAATGCGCCCGTGAGTCTTGTTATCAAAGATCAATCAAATTTTTCATCAAGAACTGTTTTCTTGAACTGCTGCTGGAGCTACCATTTGACTGAGACTGTTCTTCGCTGATTTGATCATCAAGACTAAGCCTTCTATACCCTTTCTTGTTACTTTTGTATTCATTTGTATAGAAGTGCTTGTATTGCAGTAACTGTGTTCATCCTTCATCTGTATTGGAATTTCTACTGCATTCTTGAATTGCCTGGGTTGGTAATTCTGTTCTGTACAGGGTGCGACTTGCTGTGGGTTTCAGCAAGGGTGTTCGTGAAACACACAGTGGGTTTCTGTGTGGTTTCCTGTTCTGCTGTGGGATCAGTAGTGGTCTACTGCGAGTTGCAGTGAGACGTTTCTGGGTTATATAGTGGACTCTGTATAACGTTACTTGTTGTGGGTTTCAGCAAGGGAGTTCTTGAAGAACACAGTGGATTCTGTGGTGTTTCTTGGTCTGCTGTAGGGTCAGCAGGGATTGGATGCAGAGTGCAGTGTTGTCTTGCTGTAGGCAAGTGTTGTAAACTGGATCAGGTTGATCAGTTCAGTGAAATCCTTACTGTGTGTGAGGGACTAGATGTAGCCCGATTGTTGGGTGAACCAGTATAAAAATCTATTGTGTCCTGATTCTCTCTTGCTCTCTCTCTTTACTGCTCTTTTCTGTTCTTGTTGATTTCTCTTGAATTTTCAGAATTAAGTGAATCTTGCTAATTGAATAACTTCATCATTTTTTGAAAGCATTTTTCAGTAACAACTTAAAATCATTTATTCCTTTTTAACTCAGTCTAATCCAAACTGCTTTGAATATGTTAATAACCAGTATATCAGTTTCCTGTAAATTTGCAGTTTTGCAATTTGCTGGGTTTACTGTTTATCAGTCTGTTTGTCCAGAAAATCAAATCTTTCACTGTATAAACCTGTTTTCAGAATCCATAATTGAACTAGAATTGATTTAAGACTTAAACATCTTTTAATAAGTGTTTCTTTAATAAAAAGAATTTTATTTCTTGATTCATTATAATTCGAACTGTTGATTGAATCACAGTTGATCAATTCATTCTGTGTGGTTAACTTCTATTCTGTTTCTGTGTAGTAAACTAAATCGCTTCCGTACTTACATTTGAATTCTAATAAAACTGTTTGGTTTGCTGCTTTGTACTGAGACTGGATTGTATTCTATTTACTGATTCATTCTGCTGCTTTGCTCAGTAAAGTTAATAAAGATCCAGTTTATCAAACTGACTTACATTTTCTAAAAGGTAAAATAGTTTTTGAAAAAGATTTTGAAATCCAATTCACCCCCCCTTTTGTATTTCAGCCAACACAGTCTTTCAGTAGGTTTACCATGAGGTCCTTAAATTGTAATATATTAAATAATGATTGAGACACCTTATTGATTGAAGTGAAGGATAATCTTCTCAACTTAACAAGATGACAAGTTTGACGATTGGAAGTAGAAAAAATATGTCAAATATTAAAAGAAATGCATTTACTCAAAAGTCAAAGGACTTTATCATAGAAATGCCCAAATTTAGAATATCAAACACAAGCATTCTTACAAGAGTCATTTTGAAAAAATAATATTTGTACTAGTATTAAAAGAAACAAAATTAAAATTATTATGTTAAAGAATTGAAGGAGGCAACACATAATCCTTCAATGAGATTACCACCAACGATCTTCGTGGAATGAAACACCTCCTTGTTAAAAAAAAAAAGTTTTAATAAATGTGATTGAGAGATCACTATGGGTCAATAAAGCACTAACAGACAACAAATTAAAATGAAATTGAGAGGTACATAAAAAACATTATAAAACACTTACACATACCTGCATATCAGTACCATTCTAGTCAATATGTGATAATTTAATATCATTAAATATACTTTATAATGATTCATTGTATCTTTATGATGATTAATTATATGACAAATATTATGTTATTCATCACCATAATTCCTATTCATGAGGAACAACTTAGTGAGCCATGGTCCCAAAAAGTCCTATAAAGAGAGATTGATCTCACCAGGAGTACTCAATCTCATATTCACTTACTCAATACTTATTATAATTATCTTTATTTTCTTATTGACTTGAACATAAGAGAATCTTTTATGTGGATCTCTACTTGGTGCTTCATCAGCTAGGCTCTACAACTATTATAAGAGAAGATATAGAGCTTGGTTAAAGCTTGATTTTCTCAAAGTCAATTATATTTCACATTGAAAGGTTCTAATCCAATTCTAATAAAAAGAACACTAATGTAGGAGAAAGTTGAACAATGTCAATAGTTACTGCATGAATAACAAATTGATTGGGTAACATAAGAGTTTTAATCAGTGACATATATGTAAGATTGAAAACATGACAAAAAATGAGCAACATGAGTACTAGCACCTGAATCAATAATCCATCTACCTTTAAACAAACAATTGATATACATAGCACATAAAACTAATCCATCGAAAAAATGACTAGCATCTATAATAGACATAATCATACCACTAGGAGTAGTAAGCCGTGAGACATTAAAGTTTTCATCCATGCATGGGAGAAAAAAATTATTGGTATGAATGTGGAAAGATCGCTTCTAATACCATCTTAAGATACAAAGTTTAAGTCTAACACATTCTTATAAAATCAACTTAATACGTTGAGGTTTGTCCTCACTTATCTCTAATTAATGTATGATTTCCAACACATCCATTCACATCAAAGAAATCATATATTCATGTCGATGATGCCGAACACAAGAATCAAGAAAAATCCAAAAAAACCTAAATCTTAATTAGATAGACTCATAATAACTTTGATGCTATATTAAAAGAGAAAAAATAAAATAATTCATTGAATAAAGATATATGTCATTTATATAAAAGAAATAATGTTATGTATAATAACAAATATCCTAACAAATTGAATAGAAAAATAAATAAAATAACTAATTATATTATTGTGATTATATTTTATTGTAATAAATAATAAATATTAATCTCATATCGATCTATTGAAAATAAAATAAAAAAAATACTAAATTTAATAAATTTATTAAGTTAAGAAAGTGGCCAGAAATATGATTGAAGTATTTCATCCTGGTGTTAAGCATCTCTAACATGTATGAAAAATAACATCAAGAACACGGAAAAATATTTACTATATTTAACAACAAGGATTTATTTAAATATAATATATTTGACATTAGTTTCAAATTAAAATATTGTTATTATATATTATCAACAATTCAATTAATTAATTTAAAAAAACATTTTTAAAAAAATAATTAATTCTTAATTAATTTATACTTATAAATATTATTATATATCATAATCAAATTTAAATGAAAAATATAAAATAATAAATTATTTAAAGTCTTAAAATTTTTCTGTTAAACTAAAATCAAATATAAATTATTTAATAATAATGTGAGATGGTGAAGCTTACATTTCTAATGTAGAAACAACTCATATGAGTTGCCTATTAGGTTGTCCTTAACTAATATTTCCTTAAAGCAAGGTTGCTACAATGAATGAAGTTAGTTGGAAGTTTTGATTTTGTTTTGTAATGAAGTGCTTCCTTGGTGTGAAACATGTTAAAAACATGTTAATTAAGGATTTTTATCAGTAATTTAATATATTTGTACCAAGGTCACGTGGTTGACATGTGCATGTTAAGTTAACGTTCCAGTAACGGGGGATGTAGCTATAGATGTAGCTATAGCATACATCTTAACAATATATGGAAGTTACTCGATTTAAAGAAGATTTAGTTAAAAGGTAAATGCAATTATTTTTAAAAATATTTTATCTTTTTAATATATTGATTAAAGGATATTAATAAATAAGATTTTGTTCAATTGATTCTCCCAAAGTTATGTTATATAGTGATATTTGTACTTTATTTATTTTTATATATAGTAATTTTATTTTGTTTTATGTAAAACTTTCAATATATCTTTTTACAGTAAATATTTTGTAAGTAATTTAATAGAAACTTTGATAACAAATAACATAAATAACTCTGATAAATATTAAAATATAATTTAATATATTCTAATATTATTTTAATACATGATTTTAAGCATAATTCAACATTATATATTCGGTTTATTAACTAAGATTTGTACTTCATTTATATACAATAATTAACTTTACTTTTATTATAATATTTCAATTTCATTTTTACCGACTTAATTATTTTTTTTTTCAAATTACATACAATTTTTCCTGCATATGATTTTGTTGGAACCACACAGATTTATAATTATAATTAACAAAATTTTGGAATATTGTTTAAGTGTACAGACAAAGATATTATCATGGTGTGACGCATGAATGACACAAATAACCTTATTCATTAGACATATGGTCATTGTTCGCTATCAGGAGCGCGCGTGGAAAAATATTTTTCATTTTGAAGTTTTTTCTTTTTATATAATTCGAAGTTAATTTTCATTAAAATTAGGAAAGGAAAGACAAAAATTCGTACTAACTTAAAAAGGCAAAAAATAATTGAACTTTTAAGGTTATTTTATTCAGAAAAAATAAGTGTAGGGCAGAACGAAGTTACCCCAAAGAAATTCCAAATGCAAATATGCAAAGGGCCATTGAAAAATATGAAAGTGGTAACCCTAGCCCACATGAGGTGCAGTGCCATGAAAGTTGCTTCTTTAAAAGTTCAACGCTGGATGCTGGCAAATAGCTACCTGTTCTGTCATGTCTCTCCACTATAATGGTGTAGTTGAATTAAATTTAATTGAAAGTTAATTATTTATTCTAATTTTTAAGTCAATTATACTAAAATTGAGACAATTTTTTTACTAAATATGAAAAAAATGTTAAATATATAAAAATATGTGTATGGATATGGTCCAAATTCATCTGGGATGACTGAAAAGATAACCTAATCCTCTAATCAAGGTCTAAATATCTCCATTATTTGCTAATTAATACCCAATCAATCCTTAAATCTAATTAACATTGAAACCACTTTACATGGCTATACAGATGAAATATATAAATTGTTTATTTCAGGATTTTATGAAAATCATCTAAACTTTTATCCACACCTAATATGCACAACTAGTGAAGGTTGCAAAGTTAGGGAAATATCAAAGCAAATGAATTGATGAATTGAAGTTTGAAGTAAGAGACAAAGCACAATTCTAAACAACTGCATAGCACTCTTTCTTTTGTTCCCTATTCACTCCAAGGAAGCAATGTTGGTGTGCAGTGCAATGGATGATGAGTGAGAGAGACAGAGAGAGGACTTGAAAGCTCTACTGGCTGATGGCAACACTGAGGGTCCACACCCCAAAATGGAAACTGGCATTAATGTCCTTCTCACACCAATGGAACCTTTCTCCAACTAGAAACCCTAAAACTACCCCACTTGCTTTAGACCCTAAACCCTAGGGGATAAGTTTTTGGTATTTTGAACTCATTGGACCCACTTCTAGGCTAAATTATTATGACTGTCTTTAATATCATGTATGTGACGTCTCACTTTGTTTCACCCCTCTTTATCTTTTTCAACTCTCTTCCTATTCTCACACCCTTTGTGGTAAATCCTTCTTCTTGGAGCTTGTTGCTTTATGGACTTCTCATCTTCATGGTCATGCCAATTTTGCAATTCACATCTCATGTCTCCAACCATGTGACGCACTATAAAGAACCAATGTGCCATATATGAGAGTGTGTGTGTGTGAAACTATATAGGATTAGCCTTGGCAATGCCATGGTTACAAACCCTTAGTAATAGAATATCACAATGTGCCATATATATGAGTGAAAGAGTTTTTCTTGCCCTAAGAGGTTCTGTCTGTAAATTTTGCCTCTTAAGTTTTTGCATATATGGTAAAAAGGAAAAAGGGAATATAAACAATGATCCCTGTAGCATATAAACACCTTCAATAATGGAACAAACTACTAAATGGGACCATGATGTTTCTGAAAAAAAATTTCTGATCATATATATATATATATATGCATAATTTGTGATGGATGTGTAGTCTAATTCATCAATTTTTATTTTATTCTTCTATCTTAGTTCTCAAGTTATAAACTCATTAACCGAATAAAACAACTGTTATATTCGATTCTTAATGGATAATTTCATCATTTCATTTAATTTATGAAGAATATGCCAATGAATCAAAGTTTGTAGCAGTACTTCAGGGACCCAAAAAGTTAAATACTCTAATTAATTAAGGTAGTACAATAAAGAAACAATGTAGTTTATCTTAAATAGCATTTATGTACTTTCCATTTAAAGAAAGTTGTAAAAGTTTCCTGTATTACTTTATTTATCATTAGTGCAATCATTTGCAAAATAAGGTGATGTTATGATGCAATTTAATTATTATTCCAATGGAATATAAGTCATTTATAAACACTTTTATTTTCACACCATCAATGAAAATAATTCATAAGACTGTTAATATGATAATTTAACAAAATAATTAACGACTGCTAATGTTACTTAAAATATGAAATTTTAGAAGATTTTAATAATATATCATGCTGATAATGAATTTATTTAAAAATTACCTAGTAAGTAATCATACCTGGCTCATTACCAATAATGAAAAAAAAAAAAAAACCTTAATGTACGTTTTTACCAATTTGACGTCAAGAATCGTACAAAAGGCTGCAAGATGACTATGGGTGGAGCACATTGTGATTGTCCAAAGCAAAGCTAAAACTATATATTGATTCTTTGGATTATGATTTGGTTTTAAATGTAGCCCTCTTTTAAAGTTTTTCATACTTTGTTAATGGGGCACTTTTAATTAAGTTCCTAATACATACAAGGTTGAAAATTTGAAGGTCCTTAACCTTTTAACCTTTTAAGGAAAACTCAGTAGGAACACAATCTCTAGGAATCTAAAATTATGGAAAACTCAAGTAGGAACACAATCTCTAGGATTCTAAAATTAGTGGTTCGTATTATATGAAATATTGATGAGATTGTCCTTTTCGTCAATAGTCAAGTGATCTTTTTAGGAAAAATGGAAGTTGTGCAACAAAAACTTAGGCTAATGGGGGAGGAAATATTCCATTTCTTTGCCTCTAATTAATTCAAGATGGATATCATGCTAACATTCTAGACTTAGCTTGTATTACTTCTCATATTTTTCCAGTTTCCCAAACGCAAACTTAAAATAGGTTAGATAACCAGTGAAAAAAATTTCAAACAAAAAATACACAGATATTTGCGTGTTTTTTTTTAATAATCATATTATTTCTAAGAATTATTTTTTTGATTTTATTGATGACTAATGTTAATTAAAAGAAATTGTTCATCAGTTTTAGTAGGATTTCCCTTTCTAATTACTGTTTTTTTTCTATCACGAAGACTTAACATGAGATCTTGAGGAAATTAAGTGCGCTACTACTTAGATTAATAACTTCTTTTGTGCTTTTATAAACCCTTCTCTCACTTAGAATATATGTAATCATAATATTTATATACCTTATTAAAAAAATTAATATTTTAAAAGAAAAATCCAAAATAATATAAGTTTTTTTTTATTAAGTCCTTCCAATAAAATATAAAACATGACCAAGTAAAACATTAGATAATGACAAACACAAGTTCGTCTGTAAGACAGATGCAAACACTTTATATTCGTATAATTTTATTTGATAAGTAAAATATTTGAACAAACAATGCTAATACATAATCTTAGTCATTATTAATACATTACAAGAAAAAGTTAAATTATCGACGAAATTTTATTGTTGGAACTTTATCCATCGGTAAAATATCATTATCGATGATTTTATAGACAGATATCATCCGTCGCTAAATTTATCGATGAATTTATCCTAAATTTGTCGGTAATTACTGACGGATTTCTGACAGACTAAGAAATCCGTCGGTAAATTTACATATAATCAATTTATCAATAAATTTTGGGTGTTTCCGATAGATTTTTCTTGTCGGTAATTTTTGTTTTTTTTTTGTAGTGATAGTATATGTTGAATATTTTAAATATTTATTCTATGCATGTAAAGTGTGTAAGGCAGGGACAAAAAAAAAACTGGTTTGACGTAAAATTCCGAAAAGATAAGTGGATAGAGGGTTGAACACTCCGAGATAAATTTTCAAGACTATATATTTATGGATAGGATTGTGATGAGGTAGGAGAATGGGTAGAGGACAACAATAAAAAAGAATTTTAGGTGGAAGTTAAGTTGGAGAAGGGAGAGGTTTAAGTGGAAAAAACATATAGAAAAGTAATTGATAAATAGCATTTCTATTGTCCAAGTTAATAGGAGTAATTGGGATAGATGAATGTGGGTAGTTGATGACCAGTAAGAGCACTTAGTATAGTTAGGATATAAAATTTTGAACCAAGAGAGTCAAGGGCACTTAGTATAGTAAGAGCTCCTATAAAGTTTGAAGGTTGCTCCATCACCACAAGTGTGTATCTGGAGGGTACCATTGGATAGACTACCCACAAAGGTAAATTTGAGTCGAAGAAGAGTGAAATTGGAAAGTTTGGTCCCCCTTTTATTACAAGCTAAGGAAACAAGTCAATACCTCTTTGTTACTTATAAGCAGGTACAAAGAGTATGTGATGTCTGTGACAGGTGGGTTGGGATTGTAGTGGTTAGGCAAGACATTATCGCTCATCATCTTCAAAGTTCATTTGTTGAGCTTCAGTAGAAAAGTTAATAAACTATGGAAAGGGATGTGGATAACTATTGTATTAGAAATTTGGAACCATAAAAACAAAGTAGTTTTTAGAAATGAGTCGATATCAATGAAATATTTTGCTTTGGATGTCGTTGAGGTACAAAGTCTCTAGAGCTACTTTTATAAAATCTGTATATCCTATACAATGCTTGAGCACACTGGGGTAGAAAGGCTATGCTTAAAGTAGGGCTGCTCATTTTAAGCAGCCCATACTAATTAGCAACAAAGTATATATTTTTGTGGATGTTGGGTTGAACTATGGGATGCTAAGTTGAATTATGGGATGGTGGGTAAAGTGTACAACAACTGTGCCTAGGTGTTAGGGTGGGGAGGAGGGGTGGGTAAGGATTTGGAAGATGTAGGTTGTGAATCTGTTGTGGATTGAAATTATAGGAGGAAGGTTCACTTACAAAGTGTATTGTGTAAAGTTGGAAGGACACTAACTACATCTAACTACATTCATATAGGATGTGACCTTCTAATGCAAAGAATCTGTCGGGTATTACTCACAGAGTCTAGGGCTATAGAAGACAAGAGATTTGATAAGGTTGGAACGTATCAACAACAAATATTTTTTAATCTAATGTCATTATGTTTAAAGGAATATATAAGAAATGTTGCATACACTACTACAGTGTATTATCCGTAATAGCGATAGATAAAATTTTCTGTAATGTTGGTATAAATGATATGTTGCTTGTAAGATACACGATAATGTACGCCTTTGTTTAGAAATAGGATTATGTATTAGTTGTAATGGTGTAGGTTTCTTTTTATAAGGGTTGTAGTACCCCTATTAATGCATTCATTTTTTTACTGTTAAAAAAAATGTAAAGAATGTTGACTTCTTCATTCTTACAAGAAGATCTCACAAACACAGGTCTACCTTAAAGATCTCTTAAATAACACACTTAAAATTCTTGCACGCCAACAACTCTTTTAACTTGTCAAGATGTCAGCTCTAGAAAAACTATCAATCACACATGTAGTTCAAGAAAACAACAAAATTATGGTCAACCAAGAAAGGACACAAAAGAGGTAAATCGACATTTATGCATTATAATTATGGCAACTAAAAAGCAAATCCAAAAAATCTAGAAGCTACTGAATTAGCTTCAACAAATAAATGTGACACAATAGTTTAGATATAATCTTATATAAACATCATACCAAAGATATAGTTTTGAAATCATTTGGATCTTGTGGTTCCCAGTTTTGGGTACCTAAGTTATGAAGGATGCATTAATTCCTCTTATAATCTACCACTTTCATAAAGTCACCTTTTATAAGTTCACAAAATAGTTTTAAGAATCCAAAATTATATCTGTCTGGACCAATACTCTTATTAATATCACATTTTCATTACTTCTCGATTTCTACTTTTTGTAAAACTTTCTGTTAACATCCAATTATCTTTGTGTGTCAATGAGGAGAATTGAACATCATCCCATTTAATTCATAAAGTTGATTCTTTAGCCGAACTTACTGAACAAAAAATTTATCTCATTTTTTTTTACCCTCATAGGTTTCTTACACCAATTAAAGAATACTCAGTATTTAGTTATAAGTGACTGCAGTCCACATAACACCTTTTGTTTAGTCAAGAGTGATTGTGATTTAAATGATATTCTATATTTAGCCAAAAGTTCTTGGAGACAAAAGAGCACTTAGTTATATCTTGCAGTGTTGGTTTGCTAGTGGAACATGAAATTTAGATGAACCGATATAAAGACTTTTAGTGTAAATCTCTTCCACCTTTATCTTTTTGAATTGTATTTTATTAATATGTAATTAATAAAAGAATAATAATTTTGTTAAAACTAGTTTTGAAAAGTGTTTTAAATAACGAATTTATAAAACTTGAAGTTACGTTTGTTTTACATGTTCATTGGACTCTATTATTATGAATATTTGGTAATGTGTTATTATGAATATTTGGTAATGTGTTTGCCAAGTTTGAAACTTTGTCTAATTGATTGTATCAAACATTGATTTGCAATTTTTTTAAGTTTCAAAATATGCAATTCTTGACCCTCATTTTGTATATTTCACATGTTTTTATATAATATTATATTTTTTTAGTGAAAAAATAATAAAATGTTCATACAAGTACTTCTTTTTTTTAGCTTAAATAATAATCAAGTTAGGATAGTGAATAGTGAAAAGGTTATATGTTAACTTGTATAGTCAAAATTTAGACCTTATAACAATCGTAATTGATATAAGGAAAACTCATTTAGTAATACCTAATAATAAAGATAACATCTAATTACAATTTTTTATATTTAAATTTCTTTTATCTTATTTACAAGGATAAATATAATTTTATCTATAGTCCTATTTCATTCACAAATGCATGATGAAATTTCTATATTAATTGTAGAATTGACATAAATTTAGATTACATCTAAAGTTTTCACTATATCAGTTGTAAATCGACATAATAGGATAATAGGTAGTAGTTTGTATGTTTATGATTAAGTGACATAGTAATACTAAATCCAAAACCGTTTCAACTTCTACTACATTCCGTGTTTCAATAGATGCATCCACAATGTTTCATTCTCTTTCATAGTTTTTTTTTTTTTTTTTTTTTTTCTTTCTCTTCTACTCCCTTTCCTTCAGTCTCTTTAACACACCCTCTCTAAATACAAAAACATCCAAAATGACAAGAACGAAGTTGACACTATTGACTTTTTTTGGCTTCAACTCTTCACCCAATGAGGTGTTCAAGGAACTTGCACGTGAAGACAACGATGCCACCATTTTGAAGGAGCATAGCTTCACCACAATTATTAAGAGCAATCACAAACCTTACCCTGACTAAAGAGCCAAGTGATGGCAGAGAAAAAGAATGTAACAGACAAGAGACAACATTGTTATTAAATATGAATACAAAAATTGTATTTCTAATCCTAGGAAGACTTTTATGTTAATTATAATTTTAATTTGCGTATAAAATATTTAATATAAATAATATAATTATAATTTTTATAGTAAACACTTTTTTATGTCATTTTAAATTATAATTAATATAGAAAATCTTCTATAATTTTAGAACTATCGTCGCTTTATTTGCTACCGATAAATTATAACCATTATAATAAATTATTGTAAAATCATAATTTTGTATTAGTATTATATATTTTTTTTTATGTTGAGTCTTAATGAAGCACTTACACTATATAGTGATTATAACTAGAGATCTCTCCATATATGAAATCAATACAGAGTTTCCTTACCCATAAAAGGAAAGTCCACCTATAAATCCCAATAAACTTTAAAACAATAATCACATAATTAGGACTAATAGTGGACATAATGTTAACGTCTTAAATATGCAAAAATGAACATGTCATGTATTGAATGCACACCATTAAAAAAAGTCATGACTAACACATGTATGTGATTATCTTGAACATGAGTACGTTCAAGTAGATAATATATATATATATATATATATATATATATATATATATATATATATATATATATATATATATATATATATAAGAAAAACGTATTAGCCTATAGATAACTATGTAGAATTGGATATACAAAGGGATTTGCACGGACTACAGAATAAGTGGGTAGTTTGAAAACCTAGCTCTAATCAATGCAGAACAAATTAACCCATTTTAAAAACCTTTAAACATTACATAAGCTAAAAGAAAGGTTGAAAGTTATATTCTGCAGCCCCTTAGATATCTTGTGCTGCATGTGGAAGTTAGGTTCTCCATAAAAACTATGCACACAGGGTGAGATCATCACATGTTCTACATTAGAAATAAAATAAATAAAAATGAATAAATGAATAGGATCCACTTCATATTTACAATTACTCCTGCACACGGGAACCAAACAAAACAGGCACCAATATTTGTTAGAAAGTGTGTCTAATGGTGATCCATAATAAGTAAAATTGGAGTTATCCTTAAAACTTACCAATGAGTTTTTTTTGTCGGCAAATATATATATTTGTATAAATACGTTTATATAATTGTAAGTACAATTCTTAAAAGGTGCTAAAGAAAGTATAATGAACAACAATTCATAGAGATCTCTCTGATTTTGTAAGCTTTGAAGAGATTTTTCCTTCCACCAGCTTATGATTTTCACCGGCTACCCACAAACCTTATTCTAGCAAATTTGGTCATTGCTGAAAGTTCTCTATATCCCTATATCCTGCTATCTCCACTTCCATCTCGTTGTGATGTATGGATATTATTTGAAAGATTTAATATCACTTTTGTTTAATATAAGTAGCTTAAAAACCAATCTGTTTCCTCAACTTTTATATTGTTTAATATTATTATATATACATATAAACTTTTTAAAATAATTCAATTTAGTCTTGTGTTATATTCTCATTGACATCATTAACCAGGTGATGATTTGGTAAATGGAGTTGAACTCATGGAATTATACTTGAAATTGCTTTACAATGACAAAATTGGTGGTTTGAGATTTCTCCTTTATCTAACTGATATTTTTTCTCTTCTTTTATTTTATTCTTCTTCTCTTCTCTTATATAGGATTGAGAGATTTGTTTCACTTTTAATATCTCAATACTAGTTGTCATTATCTTGTAAATTTAATATACAGGACTTTGACACTGCTGTTATAGAGAACTTTTACTAAAAGTTTTGTTAAGTTAATCATCGCATGAAGTAGATTTCAATTCTTTTATCTTACAAAGAACATCTTTTACTGAGACAACAATATGTGTCATTCCTTACCCAATTTATATGGAAGGAGTCCTTTTAAGGGCAAAATATGCTTCCATAGACCAATCAATTGTGGTACAAATAGGTTTTGATCTTTATAATGGATCTTTGTTAGTGTTCATTAGAAGAGAAAATTTCATCATAAAGCGTAAACCAAACATTGGCAATGACAATCGAAGATTTAACAAGTGCAACTTACCTTAGAAAATCAATACAAAAGCACCCAACTGCACAGACTACAATGATAAAACCATGAATCCAATCACCATCATTAACACCCCTACAATGCAAAAAGTCATTCTTGAAGTCTTGCATGCTCCACACACAAAAACATCAAATTAATTCTCCCGTTAATGTTTAGAAAATAAACATTTTTTTCACCTCAGAAAATGCCTATAAATGTTACGTCTCACTTTGTTGTTAGTTAAACTAACGACATTAACTAAAGGGACCAAATTGAGTCATTTAAAAAAAATTAAGATCACATTGAATAAAATATAAACTGAGGGGATCAAACTGGGGTTTGCTTCATTGTTCATCAATGTCTCAGTACTAGTTTTCATTATCTTGCAACTTTAATGTACAGGACTTTAACACTGCTTTTAGACAACTTTCACTAAAAGTTTTGTTAAGTTGATCATCGCATGAAGCAAGTTTCAATTCTTTCATCTTACGAAGAACATCTTTCACTAAGACAACAATATGTGTCATTCCTCACCCAATTTTGAAGGAGTCTTTTTAAGGGCAAAACATGCTTCCATACAAGACCAACCAATTGTGGTACACATAGGTTTTGATGTTTACAATGGATCTTTGCTGGTGTTTATTAAAAGAGAAAATTTCATCATAAACCAAACATTGGCAATGACAATCGAAGATTTAACAAGTGCAACTTACCTTAGAAAACATTTTTTCACCTAAAAAAATGCCTATAAATGTTACATCTCACTTTGTTGTTAATCAGACTAACGACGCTAACAAAAGGGACCAAATTGAATCATTTAAAAAAAAATAAGATCACATTGAACAAAATATAAATTGAGGGATCAAATTGATTTTTGACTAATAATATTGGGACTAAATGTATCATTAAACCTATTTGAAACATTTTTTTGCTTCCACCTATCCAACCAATATTTTGTGCTTCCTCACAATACCCCTCTTGTTAACCAATTACATACCTATATCTTTATCATCACCACTATATTAGACATAAAACCTAGATAGACATAATACTTAGATAAACATAAGGCAATTCATTTTATCTTCTACCTTATGCCACTTCCACAAAAAATTTTATATGCTTAATAATTCCCTACCTAAACAACACTTTTCCTTCCAAAATGCACTCCTTCCTTTCCTTCCACACACACCATACCAAATATACCCATAAATATTCCAAATGTCCTTTTTAAACCAGGTGGTCCCTTGTTTATGTTGCTAGTAATGAGCTTCTGCAATTATAGGAAGCACCAAGTTAAGATCAATCCAGGTATAATATACTATCCAAATATTATGAACTCTACTACAAGCAAACAAGATATGTCCACAAATTCAACAAGAATTATAGAAAGAGCAATTTGAATATTTCTACTAGTATTATGAGATAATATTTTAATATTTCTCTTCAACAGTTGTCCCCTAGTTGGTAGTTTGTTTTAATGCTTTATGTATCTCACAAGATTGATCAAAACTTATATTTTGTTGTATAACAGTGTATGATAATTTGATAGAGTATTTATCATTCTTTTCTCCTTCTAATATCATTACCTTGAATTCCTTCCTTAATTTCAACCATATGAATATTATCCTCAAACTTGTAGAGCATGTTCTAACACTAGTATTTCTCAACTCTATTTATGACCCAATTTTCAATTTCTTTCCCTCTAGTTCTCAATCTTTGTGAGACATTCCTCCTTTTGCTCACAAACATCAAATAACCTACTATATGTTGTTTTTAAAGGTTGTAGTTGGCCTTTTAACCACACATCCAACTTTAATACTTATTCCCTTCCAATCTTTAATTTATTCTCAAGTTTGTCTAAAATTGTAAACTACATCCAGTTATCGATCAACTGATTGAGTATCACTATGCAGACTATTGTTGCAAGTTAAAAATCGAGTATCTTTTTAGAATGTAGTCATTCCTAATTATATTGTTGAGTATTCTTTCATATCATAGCTACTTCTAGATAAACCATCGAGTATTATTTGAACATATAGTTATTTTTGGCTAAAATCCAAGTATTTTTTAAATGCTTAGTCATTCCTGTCTAAAATTTGAGTATTCTTTTTGAAAAATAACCAATATTGAGTATTTTTTTGGAACATAGTGACTTGTGGCTAACCCACCTCATCCTAGACTTTTGTTTTAAAGTTATCAAATTTAATATTGATATCACTTTCCCCTAACCATCTCATCCTAGATTTTTTTTTATTAGTTGATTCCTCACTTCTTGCAAATTTTCAAAATTTTTGTTGTAACATTCTTTTCTTCCAAATCTCCTACTTAGTTTAAAAATCATTTCTTTTATATCCAACTCATTCATTTTTATCACATTATTTCTCATTTCATAAATATTCTCAAAGTATTCTTTGTTCCACATCTTTAATTTTTGCTTCAAAGTTATTAAATTTATATTTAGAGCGTACCCCGTTGAACTTACAACATCCACTTCCTTGTTTTCAAATTTCTAGAATTCCTTAGCCTTCAACCAACAATCTAGAGTCTGAAATGGTTTTGAGTCATTCACTAAAAGAAAAAAGCTATTTAGAGACCAATATTTAGCTATCAAATGAAATGGTTGTTAATTGTGACGAAAATAGTCATAAAATTAAATTTTGGTTGCCAAATAATTACAAAATAGAAGTAATGATTAAATTTAGTGTCTAATTAAGTCAAATCATTGATATCTAACATTAGCTAATTATTTGACTTATTGGTCACTAAATTCAATCATTACTTCTATTTTATAGTTATTTAGCAACCAAAATCTAATTTGGTGACTATTTTAGTCACAATTAGTAATCACTTCATTTGATAACTAAAAATTGGTTTTTAAATAACATTTTTCTTGTAGTGATTGTCCTGGTGTTCACATGTTAATATTATCGGACAACGATCCGAACAACTTTTGTTTAAAACGTATTGCATACTTCCTCTCTAGATCTCTAACCAACATGATGAGACGAGAATCCTATCTATTCTAATCTTGGCATTCTCATTAGCTTTATACCAAGTCAACATTTTCCCCACCATAGGAATATCATCCATTCCAATCCCTTCTATAGATGTATTGAATTTTGTGATTTCACTTCCTCCATTTTCCCCAATCTCCTCCCATTTTTCTCCTCCTCTACCTTGATGTTGTTAAAATCTCCCAATAAACACCATGCTTCACATTCTCTTGCTTCCTTCCTTTCATGTAACTCCTTCTTTAAAATTTCTTTTGTTCTATGTGACATGACTAATAAATGTTAACTATTACAAGCCTTCTACTACTTTCTTTTTATATCCATTCAAACCCAAGATACCCCTCACCCTCAAATGTCTATATTAACTCAAAAGATTTTTTTATTCCAAATACACAAAAGCTCACCTGTTATGAATTTTTTATTTGACTTCTGGATCCCTCTATAAGTATTGACATATCCTTTTCTTAATGATTTCCTTCTTTGTTTCTTGTATGCATAACATTTGTGCTCCCTTTTTTGAATAAGAGATTTTATTATTTTCCCTTAATCCCACCTCGAAACCCCAAAACCCTCACCATTTCACTTATCTTTATTATAACGTTACATTTATAGCAAAATTTCTCATTTCTAACGGAATTAATTGTTCTACCACATCTTCTTCCTCACTTACCCCTTCACTCCTATTTTTTTACCTATTGTCCAATTATTTTCTATTTCATTATATGTTATTATAGTTTATAATGTGACTGTATGAGATAATCTCACTAAAAGAGAGTGTATGGTAGCTCTTAGAAATTTTCTGCTTTTAGGAAATGAATTAAGATATTTATCTTAATAGGTGCATCTTGAGTGTTCGTTGCCAATAGGCCCTCTAATAATTCCTTCCAATGTAAGCATAATTACAAATGAGTTGTGCATTGAGACTACACAACTCAGAGCTACCATTAACATTTCCTTATACTTCATGGGTGTTCACCACTTCAATGTAAGTAGGAAAACAAGCTAAATTTCCATTAAAATCCACTCATGAAGGAATGGACATGGGATATGATCAAGGTCACTTCGGTTAAATCATACAATTTAGAAGAAAACACATGAGACATTTTGTGCTTGTTTATAACTTTCTTCGTCTATTCAAAGCTTAAGATACCTATTAGAATTGGAAAAGTAAGATTGAGGATAGGAGTTTCTATAACTCTTGAGAAAACAACAAATTCAAAGGGGAAAAGAAAACTACTTGTTTGCGAAAATAAAAACTCTAAAAGTAGGAAAGTGGCTATCAAAAGTGGAGACCTAACCTCAATTGAGACTCACTAATAATATTAAACCAACATATTAACTTGGGACAATCTTTTGAGTTCGTTGTGACACTTAGGTGCATATAAATAAATACAACAAGAACATTGACCCAATGCTGCTAACCCAATCATTTGACTATAATTCAATGATTTTTATCACATATTACAATATTTTTTTTTCAGGTATGAAGACCTGTGTAAAACACGAGCTTACAAACACAATTAACTAATAAAAACACATTCCAAATTACTCAACACATCAAAATGTTTTTCATGAATCTTACATACTTAACAAGAGTCTCAAATAACTATTACTTATCTAAGCATTAGAAGTATTACAACACTCCACCAGATATCAACTATCAAAAGATTATCTCAAAATCTTATATTAGTGTTAAATACCAAGAAAAAGTTAAACTATTTAATACATCAATTACCATAACATTAATTATACATTAAAGAAATAGTAGAGAGGAAAGAAAATCCCTTGACGTGTGACTTTCTTGAAGTACACACAAGAGATAAAGTTTACAAAAGCTTTCCTAAAAAACCATAGTTCTTAATACATTTTTTATTCCTAAATCAGGGACGATTATGACATGAAACTAATAGAATGGTTAAAAAGTGAAAAGAGACAACCTCAGAGTCGTAGGAAAAGCCTTGGTTACAGGCTATGGCAGCATCACTTCTTAGCCGCCATTGCTGGACTTTCTATTTTGTTTGCTAAAAATAGTAATTAAGTATATTAATCAACCCTTATCCTTATATACGCATGTTAAAAGAATGTTAGCAACATGTTTTTTTTTTTTTTTTTTCATGTTTTTCGTTGAACCCACCTAAAATCGTCCTATGCTACATGATTTGTAATATAT
>Ga0209700_106138_pt1 | contig 19110 bp, 11 predicted proteins | sample SiratroredBW_FD_187528 | JGI IMG/M metagenome (GOLD analysis project Ga0209700, IMG submission 187528) | Root nodule microbial communities of legume samples collected from California, USA - Siratro red BW (SPAdes) (version 2) | ecosystem: Host-associated > Plants > Roots > Nodule | place: USA...
TTTCTTTTTAATTTTTTATTTTTTTCTTTTTTTTTTTTTTTAATTTTTTTTTTTTTTTATAGAATCACATCTTCGTTCTTGACATTCTCATTATTTTTTTTTCTGATCTTTTTGTGAATTTTTCATGATAGTAACATTGAATATTTAAGGAAAAATTCTTCATCTATTTTCTTCTTTTTAACATCAAACTTATTCATGAGATATCCATCTTTTTTTATTTTTAGTCAATTTCTCTTTCATCAAATATGTTTCATGAAATAAATTTTGAAGAAAAACTTATGTTTTTTTATGAATTTTGAATATTTTTAGGTTGTTTACATTTTTAATCACATATGTTTGTTTTCAAAATATATCTTATGAGGTTTCTCTGATAATTAAGCAACACTCAATAAATTTTGATTAATCTTAGAAACATATTTTTTACAATCTTTTCATTTATTTTTTACAATCTTGACATTTTTTTCGATATGTTGAGATTTGCACATCTTTTTCACATGTCTCAACTGATCACATTTGTAACATTTTATATTTGTGATCTATTACTTGTTGTGTTAGTGATTACTTTTCTTGAAATAAATATAAGACTATAAAACGCAAGCTAGTAAAGAGTATTTATCCATTATACATGTCAGAAAATGCAACACTTCGAGAGGAAACATCGAATCTAAACTTTGAGAGAGCTTAAACTTTGTATTCATTGTAAGATGCAAGCACTCCCTAGTATGCAAATTTAACCTAATGATATATTGATCATACAAACACTTATATTTTCTATCTTAGTAAAAAATGATTGTTTGATAAATAATACTCATTGAGTCAAAAGTGGTTTTGAAAAGAATAATTGAAGGAATAGTGAGGAATGACTTGATAAATAATATATGGTTGAGAATAAGATACTCCTTAAATAAGTCATCAATGAGTGACTAATAGTTGAGTTAGCCTTTTTCATAGTTCATACTTATATAATCCTTATACACTAAATTTATATGTAATAGTAAACATTTTGACATTTTTTATTGTTTGATCTTTAATTCATAAAAAAGTAAAAATAAATTTAAGTTTTAATACTAAATCAACTGTAAATAACATAGTGTGACATATGTTGATATAGGAATCATTAGTACACTGACATCTAGTTTCTTCATATCACTTAATGAGTATTTTTTTAATATTATAAATAATACTAGGGATAAAAAAGGAATATTATTTTTATTTTAATATTATAGTTCTACTTTATTTTAAAATTTAGACAGTGTGTTTATATTCTTCATTATACTTGATGTAGTGTAAAGGTAGGAAAAGTTTGTCCATCGTAAAGTTTGAATGTTGTTCATTATGTGCTGTATGAGATAGAAGCATTAAAGTATAAAGATGAATATCAAAAGAAAATAGTTAGAACTAAATTGTTAAGTTATGATATGTCAATTTGGCATATCATATAATTCTTAAATAACATTAGTATAGTTGTATCCGTAACCAAAATATAAATATAATCAATAAGATTATAAAGTGATTTTTGGTTAATAATAAATATTTTCTAAAAAATCAGGTGCAAATAGATATATAAGTATGTGAAGCTCAAAATAGGAATAACTTTTATTCATCAAATGACTAATTGGATTAGTTCCTCTAACTTCTTTTGAGAATAAATGAACTTTATTATTTTATAAGATTTTTTTAAGTCAATTTTTTATATAACTAAATTGAGGACATTTTGTTTAAATAATTGACTTTAATTTAAGTTGGAGTTAGATTTAAGTTATAACTTAAAATTTATATGTCCATAATGAAATCGAAGTGTTATCTTCGAATGTATTTAAATATAACTTTATTTCTTGATTAAAATGTTCAAATAGATAGGGCACACATAATTTCAGCAACGAATATATGCGTGTTTAACAATAACTACTGTGTCGAACAAGATGTCTGTTTATGTAGTACTTATTAATAAAATAATAATATATATAAGTGTTAGATGTGTGTAACCAATGACATTAATAATAATAAATATAATAATAATATTCCTGGATAATAAAGGTATAATGTAATAATAAAGTCTGAAATTATTGTAGTGATTGGTGTATAAATACACAAACTTTTGTTGATTTTCCATCAAACAAACCATAAGAACAGTGGTCATCCCTGCAGCACTCTGGTTCTATCCTTTGCCTTGATCCATCAAAACCACCTTCAAGAAGATAGAAAACATGCACCAGGTCCCAAGGCCTTGCCAATTATTGGTAACCTTCCCATGCTAGGAAAACTCCCACATCGAACCCTTCAAGCTCTTGCCAAACCCTATTGACATTGATTTGATTACAATTTATGGCAATTCAATGATAAACCCCACAAAATCAATAATACATGGGCTAGAATTTATTCTTATTTGTCATCTTCAATAATAAGCCAAAGACAATGAAGGCCTCATTCAATGCTTGTAGCAGTGTGCCATTTGACTCAGATCAGAGGCTTTCCACATGGATCTATGCTCACTGTCAAACCTTGTTGTACTCACATGAGGAAGGATACCAAGCAAATGTTCAAGCAACAAGAATGCACACATGTATATCTTTTTCACATATGTGCTTTCCAAGCATGCAATAATACATATAATAATATTTTCCACCGTTCTTTATCTTCAAATTATTTTATCTTATGGTTATAAATGTGTCGCATGTCTTGGAATTGAAATCAACCACAAACATATATAGAATGATCTTGCTTTGCACTATTATCCAGCTAGTCGATAAACTGGTCTAGTTAACAAATGCTTCTTTCTTGGTGTGCTGATTCCAAATGTCTCTTCCATGTCTAACTCATCACAAGCCATGCCTAACGGAAGCACCCAATCAAAACAATGCACCAACTGAGCCAAAACAAGACTAACTGTGGTTAAACCCATATGAATCCCGGGGCACCCTCTTCGACCCGAACCAAATGGTATAATCCGAAAGTCCTTTCCACGAATGTCTACATTGTTATTTTCAAACCTTTTAGGATCGAAAATATCGGCATTGTCCCAAACTTTAGGATCTCGCCCTATAGCCCATGCATTTACTATAACCCTTGTTTTTTTCTTTATGAAATAACCATCAATAGTAATATCTTCTCTACACTCGCGAGGTAATAGCAAAGGTGCGACCGGGTGCAACCTTAGTGTTTCCTTCACTACCATGTTCAAATAAGACAATTTTTCTAAGTCATTTTCCTCCACATGTCTGTTCATTCCAACCACATGTTCTAGCTCATGTTGAAGTCTTTTCATATCACTTGGGTGCCTCAAAAGTTCTGACATGGCCCATTCTACCGTTGTGGAAGACGTGTCAAATGCTGCATTGATTATGTCTAATATGATACTTTTGACGTTGGTCCTATCAATGACGTTTTGGTCATTGTGATGAACATCGTTCGGTTGGTGCATGAGTGACAGTAAAATCTCCACAAAGTCCATGTTGTGTTTTTTATCTCTGTCATGTGGATTACTCTCGTGGTCTTGGATTATTAGCTCCAACCCCGCATCAAATGACTTACTTACTTTCTTTAACCTTCTTGTTATTCCCTGAACAATCATGATGTGTATAAACATTTGATGTGTGAAAAGACAAAAATATATAATTTTATCATATTATGACAACAAACATTTTAATTTTATTTATGGAGTCCTATGTAAATGTTATTCAATAATAAAAGATGTCAAAAGTTAGATAAATGTTGACATCAAGAAGAAGTGACCAATTTACTAAAATAGTACACATTTTGTTTCTTAGGCCCCAATTTATTAAAATGGTGTAATTTTTGTTTTGATTTATGCATATAGGTAGATTTAAAAAAAAAATACCAATATAAATAAATTTTGTTTAGATGAACGATTTTAAAAATTAGATGTCTTGCTCTGAAACATTCTGAAGTAATTTTTTTCATATATTTTTCTAAATTCATGTTTCATAGTAAGTTTTTAAAATTTATCCAAATTGCATTCCATTAATTTTACTGTATTTGATTAATTAATTAAATTATCTAAAATTACAAATAACATAAATGAAATGATTAAAATTGAAAAATCACACCCAACCAAAGCCAAAAAAATTCACTAATAAACACAAAAATATTATTAAAACTTGAAAATTATTGTAAAAAGAAATCCAAAAAAAAAATTGAACCATTTAAAATAAATAAAAATCACATTAAAAATAAAATAAAACACAAAAACTTGTCAAGAGGCATGATTTTACAAAAATAAAAATAAAAATAGTTAAAATGTTCCTAGTGGCATGACTTCATATAAAAAAATTAAAAAGAGAACTATAAGTACATATATCTATAAATTGGCCTTTATTTTCTGGTGGATACAGATGATGGGATAGAGACTACAAGTACATATAGCTATTGTTGTCTATTATAGTTTTCACTCATTTTTTATCCTTATCAATTTTCGACAACCAAAGAAAATTTCAACCTTATATGCTTGTTTTTTTCTAATTTGGTTCTGTCCCACCAATCAATAATAAAAACTCTATTCATGCAAATTCCAAACGATTTTAACCATTTTTAACATCCACACAACTTAATATTATCCTTATCATAGATTTTCAACAGCCAAATAAAAATTTCAGCTTTATGTTTGTTCTTTTATAATTTGGGGCTCTGTCAATAATAAAAAACTTTTATATTACCTTGAAATTTTTTTATAGGAATGAGGTGAATCCTACGTTGGAATTTGTTTTTATATTTTATAATTTAAAATTGAAAGTAAAGATATTTTTATTCAGTCATTTTTATTTAAGATAAAAACAGCCCATTATCAAAAACTGTAGGTTTTAGGAAAACTAAATTTTTATTCAATCAGTTGAAACTTTTAGCATGTTGTGGCATTTCGGAGGCAGGATTTTCATGGTCTTTTTTATTATTATTACAAATGGTGCTAGCAAGATGTATAGAATAAAAAATCAGTTTGCTCGTATATAAATATTCCGTTATTATAAGATATATTTTAGAGAATTAGTGTTCATTGCTTTGGTGCAGTGGGAATTTTTTTTCTAAAGACAGTTCTTGTGCACTTTAATCCAAACTTCTAAACCTTTTCACTTTTTATATTTGTCATTTATATTAGTTGCTATAAACATTAATTGTGTTCTAATTCTAATAGAAAATATTATTATTTGTTTACTGTTCTACTTTTTTTATGTTTCTTTTCTATAACACCATGTTATATAAAAGTAGTTCACAGAAAATTGGTTCAGGCAAATATTTTAAAGGAAAATGATAGTTTGACGCCTCATTTTTTCTTACTTCCGTTTGACACTCCGATGTGGCATGTGCTGTCTCGCATAACAATGAAAGAGAAAACACAGTTGTTTTGGAACACATGTGTCTCAGGGGTGGAATCTCTAAGTGGTTAGCTCAGTTCAAATAAGTGGTTCGCTGTGTATAATTTTGGAACACACACATGTGTCTTAGGGGTGGTAGGTTTAAGTGGTTAGCTCAGTTCACCTAAGTGGTTCGCTGTGTGTAGTTTTGGAACACACACATGTGTCTCAGGAGTGGAAGGTCTAAGTGGTTAGCTCAATTCAAATAAGTGGTTCGCTGTGTGTAGTTTTAGAATACACACGTGTCTAAGGGGTGAAAACACTAAGTGATTAGCGCAGTTCAAATAAGTGGTTCGTTGTGTGTAATTTTGGAACACACACATGTGTTTCAAGGGTGGAATGTCTAAGTGGTTAGCTCAGTTCAAATAAGTGGTTCACTGTGTGTAATTTTAGAACACATACATGTGTCTCAGGGGTGGTAGGTCTAAGTGGTTAGCTTAGTTCACCTAACTGGTTCGCTGTGTGTAGTTTTGGAAAACACATGTGTCTCAGGAGTGGAAGGTCTAAGTGGTTAGCTCAGTTCAAATAAGTGGTTCGCTGTGTGTAGTTTTGGAACACACGTGTCTGAGGGGTGAAAACACTAAGTGGTTAGCTCAGTTCAAATAAGTGGTTCGCTGTGTGTAATTTTGGAACACACACATGTGTCTCAGGGGTGGAATGTCTAAGTGGTTAGCTCAGTTCAAATAAGTGGTTCGCTGTGTGTAATTTTGGAACACACGCATGTGTCTCAGGGGTTGTAGGTCTAAGTGGTTAGCTCAGTTCACCTAAGTGGTTCGCTGTGTGTAGTTTTGAAACACACACATGTGTCTCAGGAGTGAAAGGTCTAAGTGGTTAACTCAGTTCAAATAAGTGGTTCGATGTGTGTAGTTTTGGAACACACACATGTCTGAAGTGTGAAAACACTAAGTGGATAGCTCAGTTCAAATAAGTGGTTCACTGTGTATAATTTTGGAACACACACATGTGTTTCAGGGGTGGAATGTCTAAGTGGTTAGCTCAGTTCAAATAAGTGATTCGCTGTGTGTAGTTTTGGAACACACATATGTCTGAGAGGTGAAAACACTAAGTGGTTAGCTCAGTTCAAATAAGTGGTTCGCTATGTGTAATTTTGGAACACACACATGTGTCTCAGGGGTGAAATGTCTAAGTGGTTAGTTCAGTTCACCTAAGTGGTTTGCTGTGTGTAGTTTTGGAACACACACATGTGTCTCAAGAGTGGAAGGTCTAAGTGGTTAGCTCAGTTCAAATAAGTGGTTCGTTGTGTGTAATTTTGGAACACACACGTGTCTGAGAGGTGAAAATACTAAGTGGTTAGCTCAGTTCAAATAAGTGGTTCACTGTGTGTAGTTTTGGAACACACACTTATCAGAGGGGTGAAAATACTAAGTGGTTAGCTCAGTTCAAATAAGTGGTTCGCTGTGTGTAATTTTGGAACACACACATATGTCTCAGAGGTGAAATGTTTAAGTGGTTAACTCAGTTCACCTAAGTGGTTCGCTGTATGTAGTTTTGGAACACACACATGTGTCTCAGGAGTGGAAGGTCTAAGTGGTTAGCTCAGTTCAAATAAGTGGTTTGTTGTGTGTAGTTTTGGAACACACATGTGTCTGAGAGGTGAAAACACTAAGTGGTTAGCTCAGTTCAAATAAGTGGTTCGCTGTGTGTAGTTTTGGAACACACACTTGTCTAAGGGGTGAAAACACTAAGTGGTTAGCTCAGTTCAAATAAGTGGTTCGCTGTTTATAATTTTGGAACACACACGTGTCTCAGGGGTGGAATGCCAAAAACAACTGTGTTTTCTCTTTTATTGTCACGCGGGACCACACATGACACGTCAGAGTGTCAAACGGAAGTAAGAGAAAATACAGTATCAAAGTATTATTTTTCTATTTTAAAATGATTTTTTTTTTTCAGTTTACGTTTGTAAACAGATTTTAAAAAAAGTACAAGTAAGGATAAGTTGTGTTTGGATACGACTTCTTTAAAAAATATAGAAGTTGTTTAAGAGCATTATTTTTCTTAAAAGTTTTTTTTTAATAAAGTTCTGTCGGTGGCATGTTTTTAAGATTGTTTTTATTTTTTAAAACTTTTTTGTTAAATTCATGTTTAGTTGCACATTTTCTAAGTTTATTTTTATTTTTATTTCTAATATAAAGTCGTACCAGTAGGCATATAATATATATATATATATATATATATATATATATATATATATATATATATTTCATCATGTGAAGAAAATTGATCTAGTGAATGCATATGCTAACAAGTTTTAGTTGCAACATATATAATCAAATCTGATACCTGAGGATCAAAGAACCCTAGCCAGGGCACGTAATCTGCAACATTGAATGTTCCAGCCAAGTTCATCACCTCTTGAATCAGATATTTCAAGTCAAATCTATCATCCTTCGCACGCCCCAACACCATTTTAAACACGATCTTCTCCATCAGCTTCCCCAGCAACTCACTCAGATCCACCACCTCACATGATTCTGCAGAATTTTTCAGCGACTTCACCAACACTCCCAACTCCTCTCTCCTCAGAGGACCGAACATCTCAACCTTTGAGGCACTCAGAAGCTGCAGAGTGCACACTTTCCTGGCGTTGCGCCAGTATGCACTGTACTCGCAAAAAGCAAAGCCCTTGCTGCCATGAGAAAGGAATTTTGAGGCTTGGATTTTGGGTCTGCTGGCAAAAACAGTGTCATGGGTTTTGAGAAACAGTTCTGCAGTTTCTGGGGAAGAAACCACTATGAGGGGGACCTGCCCTAGCTTTAAGGACATTATGGGACCATATTTTGTAGCAAGGGATTGAAGGTTTCGATGTGGGAGTTTTCCTAGCATGTGAAGGTTACCTATAATTGGGAAGGGTTTGGGACCTGGTGCAGTTTTTCCATTATGTCTGTTTTGGAACCCAAAAACAATGAAGAGTGTGATCACCAGCAATATTGTAGGGATAGCTACTGCTAGAAACAACATTTCTGAGTTGTTTATTTGCTTGATGAAAAATAAGAGATGAGTTTAGGGTATTTATAGACCAGAATAATGCTATGCTAGAAAATAAGAAAGAAATAGTATACTGTTTGAGATATTTTAAAAAGTTAATAATTGAACATAGATAAAAGGAAAATACGATTGAAAGAAGAAAATCAGTTTTTTTAATGTATATTTGAAGGGAAGAATAAAAGAGTATTGACAATATTTTAAAAAAAGTATGATGAAGAAAGTTTCTGAATTATATATTACGTATTGTAATTTATAATAGAAATAAGTTAAGAGAGCATTTGAAAAAAAAAAATAGTTGAGTGGGTAGTTTTACTCTGTTGATAGATAGATAAAACAACAAAAATTCCTAACATGTGTAATTTTACTAAGAAATTTTTAAAATAGGTAAAAAAATTATTCTCATAATAGTAAAATCTTACGGAAAAGACATGATTTCAGCCCGTGAAATACTATTTCAGTACTTTAATTTAATAAAAAATTATTTAAAAAACAAAATTTATTTAAAAAAATAGAATTCATTTAAATAAATTTAGGATAATAATGAATTAAATAAATTAATGAACTATTAATAAAATAACAATATAATTACTACTTTAAACTAAACGTTTTAAAAAAGCCTCTAACAAGTATGTAAGTCAAGCCGTTCAAAAAAAAATATGTAAGTCAAATTTAATGCCTTACTTGATTGAACTGTTTGCTAATTAGTTTTAATTTTAAAAAAAAATGTTCATACCTAAGTTATATATTAAGAATTTCATACTTAACCAATTTTTCATATAACTAATGTGGTTTGCTAATCAGTTTTAATTTAAAAGAGTGGTTACATAAGTAATTATATTAAGAGATATGAATCACAAATTGTGTTTTTCTTTAAATGAATTTTGTATTTTTAAATAAATTTTATTTTTTAAAATTAAAGCATTGAAATCGTGTTTGAAGGATACTAAATATTACTAAAATCATGTCTCCTTTATATAATTTTATCATTTACACGATTTCTTTACAATGAAATTCTAGAAATAAAAATTTCTTTTATCCATTTTGGAAACTGAAAATTTCATAATAAAATTATACTTGTTTGAGAATTTTGCCTAAAACAAGATATATATGCAAGTAACAAATACAAGTGTCATTTTTTAGGATAAGTTTGAGTAAGTGTTTTGAAACTACTTTTGAAAAAGAAAATTAAGTAAATTTAAAATTAAAATTAGTTTATATATAAATTATTCTTAAATTTAAAAGATTTTAAGTTTAACTTAATTTTAGAAACTAATTTTTGTAAAATTAAATTAAACATACAGATAATCTATCATAATATATGTTATCTAATTACTATTATTTGTAAATATATTTTCAGTTATGAAATCACAGTCGAATTATTTATAAATATTTTCAACCTATCAAATATTTTCATTATGTAGGTCCACACCTATCAAAGAATTTTACCTTAAAAATCATGACTTGCTTCAATCATGAAAATTTTGGTCATTACACCAATAAATGCGAAGAGGTAAAGAAGAATGAAGGTAATAGAAAAAGTAACAGTGGAAGGAAGACTTAAGTTGACAACAATAGATTCATAAAAACTATAAAAGGATTTAAGTACTTAATATAACGAAAATATTAATAAAAATTTAATTAAAAGTATCAAAATTTACGAGAAAGTTAAAACTTAATTAAATTTCAAATTTTATAAAATTTATAATGTTTTTCATTATTGAATTTTATTGACACAATTTTTGTGAACATGGCACTACAAAGAAATATATATATTGACTTAATTTCTAAGATTTTTTATCTCTTATGAGTTTACCTGTCTAAAGACTCGAGGTGAATTGTTTTTTAAAAAATGAAAAGATAAAATATTTATTTTATTTTAATTTGATTATTCTTAATTGTTATTGTGAAATTCAAACCCAAATAATTCTGACCTTTTATTTGGATTATCTTTTTCTTTTATATAATGCCTCGTAAAGATCTTATTATTCTTAGGTTTCAATCTAGTTATGACAATAATATAGAACACTCCCTTTTGTATGCCTTCACCATCTTTATAACAAATAAATAAGTTTAAAATATAATCCAAATAACCATGCTTTGTTATATGTGTTTTTTCTTCCTAGAGAACATGATGAGTTTTTTTTAATATAAAGGTATCACTTAATATATGATTATAAAAATATTATATTTTTAATTTTGATTGGTATTGACTTAATAATCACATTCTTTTCAAAGAATATGTACATAAAAAAAAATCATCAATACAAATAAGGATAAGGGATCAAATAAAAATAGATAAACATAATGATCAAACCAAAACTTATATTTTAAACAATTTTATACTCAAGTAGATTAAACTTATTTTAAAAAAATCTAACTAATAAAAATAAAAAGAAATCCAAACCAAACAAAATCTTGTTTAATATCATCACCCAACCACCACACAATAAACTACAAAAGTTATCATCCAATATGATATCAATTATGTTATTTTTACCCATCTTATCAATACAAGAGTAGGCTATGTCTATCATGTAATTATAATCTATAGCAAATTTTAATATAAACTTTATAAATAAAAATTTATTAAATAAGTCTTTATATATAATATTAATGAGTTGATTTCCATTATCTTTTCGTTTATTCTTAATTTTTTTAATTTATTAATTTATAATTATGAAAATCAAAACAATATAAGACACATATTGATGAAAAATATCAAAGTGATAATTTTTTAAGAAGGATAAGAATTAATTTCATATAGTTTTAATTAGAGAAATGATAATAATTTACTATTTAAAGATTAAACTATACGCTTGAGTTGGCATTGGAAAATGCCAGCCTTTAATAAAACAAAAATCTGTACCTACAAATTTAAATATCATTTATTATTCAGCTGACTTTGAGAGCACATTAATTGGTACTATAGTACTTTTTGTGATGTGAATTTGATTACCAAGTCCTTCACAATCACCTTTAATGTAAGATCAATGAGAAGATAAAGGAGATAAATAAATTATTTAATAATTTGGTATAATATAAGAAGGAAAGGAGAAAAAGGGAAAAAAAGGTTAAATCTTCCTTTTTTTATATACAAGTCATGCTAGGGACAAGTGTAAAAAAATTATTAAAAAAGGAAAGCTAAAAGGAAAAACATATAAATCAAACCCGTGTTAAAAAATAAATTATAAAAATGAGTTGAAATTTATTATACAAATACTACTAAAAAAAGGAGTAAACTACTTAAAAGATTAATACCAAAATTAACATATTTATCTGTAAAATAATTTTTTTCACGTAAATATGAGAAATTTATTCTAAAAATCATAACGTCACACATATATATTTTCATATTTTTTTTCAGTTAATTTGATATTGTTAGAGTTTGTTGGTATTTAGAGTGACGATATTGTTATTTAATTAAATAATAACTTAATGAATTTTTTAATTTTTCATAAATTTAAATATTTTAATTTAATTTTATTAAAAAATTGTCTTATTCAAAACTTTTATATTGAATCAGTCCATTTGAGTGGCGTGATTATATGATATTACAATTTGAAGTACAATAGTGTGTTTTGAACAATAAAAAAAATAAAATTCTAATACTGCAATTATTTTTGTAAAAAAAATCATATCATTTCATTTTATAAGTTAAATGTTAAAGAAATAAAATCAAATGCTTATCTTACTTTAATTAACTAAAAGACTCAGTGAAAAAAATATAAACATTTTATAAATCAAAAAAATTTAGAAGAAATTCTATTAAAAATACTTAAATTTATAAACAACTTAAAAAATTAAGTCAACAATAAATTAATGTAAGACTAATTAATGAAAATAAATAAATGATAAATTTAATTACTAGTTATTAACCAACTCATTTAAAGAAAATAACTTGTCCAGAAAAAACCTATACAAATTTTCAAAAAAAAAAAAATATAAGTACTAAAAGATTTAATAATTTTTAAGAAATCTAAATTATAATTACATAATAACATATTTTTATTTAAAAAATATAAATTTTACTTATATAATAAAAGTTCTATATATTTATATTCTTCTATATTATTTTATATCTACAAACTAGTTGAACAATTAATTTATTAAATACTCTTAATTAAATAAAGTAGTTTATCATTTCTATTAATTAACTTGCTATTTTAAAGCTAATTTATCCACTAGTTTTTATCAAAACTGACCTTTTGTTGCTAGACGGTTTTTTGTTTAACATTATTTGAACTTGTTATTTAGAGATATATTTTTTTTAAAATTTGTATTTAGACTTGTTATTGAGATATATAAATTAATTATAATTTACAAAATAAAATTAACTTTCAAAAATATTTATGAAAAAATCATACAGTACAAAAAGTAAAAAAAAAAAAAACAACAACGGGTGTTCTCCCACAAAGATGACTCATACATATCATAGATCCACTTAAGAATATTCTTATACAATAATAAGAAAAATCTCATGCAATGATAACAATTGTTTAGATTGCTTTTTTAAAGAAATTATTTCTATAAATATAATTTTTATATGGGTTTCACGTGAGAATAGTTTCCCCCTATTATTAGTATCATATCTCTTTCTCACTTACGTTATTCTTTTGTTTTCTAAGATATGTCTCTTCCTATATGCACTGTTATAGATTGGAATTTTTTTTTCCCCTCACATTCTCATCCCTATCTAGAAAGAGATATCCTTTTACTTGTCCCTTTATTATTTTTTACATAAATTAAATATTTTTATAAAATAAAAATTACGATATAAAAGTATAATATTATTAAATATTTAACATGAATACATATGTCTTTCTAATATTAAAAAAATATAATTGTATAAATATCAAATAAGAATATAAAAATTAAACGTTAATTAATTATAAAAAATGTAAAAATAATTAAATATAAATTTAAAAATAAATTATAAAATTACAAATAAAAAATTAATATAAATTTTTTAGATTACAAAATAAATTAAACACATTTTAGTGAATAGATAGGTTCATATGAAGAATAGAAAAAAAAACTATTTTTATGTTTTGAAAAAGTATTTAGATAGCATTCATTTGAAATTAAATAGGTACACGGTGTTTAATTTTGATGCACCATATAAAAAGTTTATTTAAATATAAATAAGAATTAATTTTATATAAAAAGTAACTTTTAATAATTTATAATTTATTAAAAATTTGTTATAAATGGTGTTTTGGAAATAGCGTGTATTCACTAAAATTTATTATGTTGATTGTTAATTTTTATAAAAATTAATATTAAAAAATAAATATATAGAATATTATTTGAAAAAGGGTTGCTTACTTCAAGAATACTTTTAACTAAAATAGAGTTTACTCGTCACAAATTTTAAAATCAAATGGTAAAGCAGGTCTTTGAAAATAAATCATTTCAATTCACCCTATTATTGCTATTAAAGAGACTAGAAAGAAAAAAAATAGATACTACAGTTGGTTCATGTTTTTATGTTTAGAAAATATTTAGATAACATTAGTTTGAAATTAGATTGGTACCGATACTGTGCTTAATTTTGATTTATCAAATAACAAGTTTTTAAAATATAAAATACAAAATAATTTTTATGTAAATTAAGTTTTAGTTTATATATATTATAACTTATGTTAGATCAACCACGAACATTCCATAAAATACTCTATATAGATATATGGATTAAAATTGATTCAAAGATTTACATTTCTCGTTATCATATACTATTTTTATTAAGTTATCTTTAAAAATAGTTATATTGAATGAAGTCCTCTCATATGATATGATAAATTTGAATGATTGTTCAACTGGTTCAAATTCAGTTCGACTAAAGAATTTATCGATCTACTGTGAAATTTTATAACATATTTATAGTTCTCAGAAAATGACTTATGTGCTCTAATATGAAAGAATCAAAATATTTAAAAAAAATTCTTTTTTTCTATATTACATATTTCCTTTTATAAATTCGAATCTTGTTAATAATCTATATTCATATCAAGATCTGTAAGACTTTTTTTTATATAGTTAACTAAGTCATAAGAACTTTCCTTAACTCTCATCAAATGATAATTTTCCTCTTATGTGTAGTTCAGATATATTAGTAGACTTAATATATCTCCTTAATATCAATCTCATATTGAATACATATCTTATACATTTCTAACATAATATTTCCTTTCCTAATACATATAATTCATATAATATAAAATAATTTCTATTATAAATTTTCGTTCATACATCTACACTAAACTCAAATACCAATAAATTAAAAAATCATTATCCATTATACTATGAAATGTTGGAATAAAATATGTTGTTCAAATATAATAAATGATAAACACATTTAACATTTAGAAATATTTAAAAACATGTTTTTTTTTTAAGTTTAAAAAATCTTTTCTCTTTCTCTCTGTCAGCATTTGGCTCCCTGAGTGAATTAAGTACGTATTTGTTATCATCTTGCTAGTACAACCAAAAGCATAGATACTCCCAAAACCTTTAGTTGTCTGGCTAACTAAATACTCATCCATTGATTACTTAATCAGAGTTATCCATAAAAATAACTATACTTCTTGTTTAACAATTAAAGTTCTCAAAATTCCAATTAAATGAATTTTACTTATTGAGAATTGATCTGCCCACTGACTAAACCACTTGAGTCTTTGTTTAAACAAGTTGCCCAACAAATCTCCATGAAAATTAGTTCTCCATTGTGATTTAAGCTGGTTGTTCAATTCTTATCTTTTTAACCTATATTTGAATAAGTTGATTTCAATTAATCCCAACTTGAATCAATTGTCCCTATTTAATACTCTAACACAAAATTGATACATGCATACAACATTTCAAAACATTAAAAACAAAATAAAAGCTTATTTCAGTCTTAATTCAATCAACACACAATGTTTTGTAACACTTTTAAAACAATGTAACAACATCACCTTTACATCCATGTGGTTTATTTTAAGATAATGTTGAAAACTAAACTAGCTTTTCTTATGTGTTTAATTTGCTCAACATGTAATTAAGCTTTAATCTTATAAAACTCATTTAAAGGCTAAATATGTATACATATTCATGTGATCCTCAACTAATAGAAACTCGTCCCAACTCTAAAAAATCACATATATCCTTATAATACTATACTAATAAATCTATAAATAAATATTGTTTCAATTAGTACAAATATGTAAATAATATGTATTTCATTAACAAATATAAAATATAGATATGTAAATAACAATTTATGAGTAATAATAGATTTACCTATTCATATATAATAATTAATAAGTAAATTAAAAATTTTCTAAATTATAATTATAATTGACTAATAATAAGAGAAATTATTTTGTTCAAAAAGGAAATATAAGTTAAAGTATAAGGTAAGCCATTAATCCATCATCTCTTTTTATTACTCATAATAGAAGAATTAAACTCTAAATATTTATAAAAATATTATTAATAAAAACATCTATTCACCATAATTAATTTATTTAAAAATGTCTAGAAGTAAATGTAAGAAAAGAAAAAAAAAAAAAGCAGAAGATGAAGAAATAAATCAAGGTAACATGGATGAATGATTCTGTCATACATCAATCCATCAAATCCCTTAAATCTCTTTTCACACTCTCTGTCCAACTCATCAGTCAACAGCTAGCATTCTCTATTACCTTTGCAGAATCCAAAAAGAAGAAGAAGAAGAAGAAGATGGATCCATCCCAAGTCTCACAGGGTCACCCTTATGTCCCACAGGATTTGCACTTACCCAATTACACTCCATGCCTCCTTTCCATGTCCAACATTCTCTTCGTCTTCGCCTTCTCCTCATTGCTCGTAGTCTCACTCGTCTGGATTTTCTCAGGTTCAAACGCTTTCTTCCCAACCATAATTCTAAATTTTCTTATTTCAATTGTTTCCCGTAACGGGTTTTAAATCTGCGTATAGTGTGTGTGTTTGGTGAGCTTTTTGTGATCATGATTGGTCACAATTTCCTTACAACTAAAAATCCTTTTGTTTGAAACTTTTGATTTCGGCTCAAGCTGGAACATTGAGTGTTGGGTTACTTTCAAAATTTGATTTTGAATGTTACTGAGAGAACATTTTTCAAGTGCGACCATTTGGGTGATTGAAAATGAAAAGACTGTTATTTTATCCTCTTTTGATTGGAAATGTGTAGTGTCTTTGGATCTTGATTTGCATCTGTCAAACATTTGAATAGATCTGTTTTTTTTTGTCATCCAATCTAGATTCGCATCTGCCATGCATGTGATTTATACAGTAAGATTTGGTGTTTTTTTCCTTCAATACAATACAATCAAACAGTCTCTGAAACTATTTATAGTCCTGCACAGTGACTGTCAAACCCACCTCTATAGTGACTAATTGTGTAATAGAACAAAATTATATACAATATGTGCTTTTAATGAAGATTTACTATGGAATTTTTATCTTGGTAATCTAAATAACGAAGATTTGTCCTATAATTGGAGAACAGTACCAAATGCACTTAAGAAATTGCATCTACGTTTTGTCCACATTTCATCATCAGTTGACCAACGTATAATGTATTGGAGAGTGGAATTGCTATGAGTGGTATCCTGTATCACTTACTCTCTATGCTAATATGCTATATCATTTGTTGTAAGTTCAAGGTTCAGGCTTTTCACTATGGTTGTTATTTGAATTTCTGTCATCAGATTCGTGGGAATGATGGTAGGTTTTCTGATTGTGTTTAGATGATTTTGTATTTTCTCAGGAGGTCTTAAGAAAAGCAAAGTTGACAGAGTGCTGATGTGCTGGTGGGCCTTCACAGGCCTTACACATTTTATTCTTGAGGGCTATTTTGTTTTCTCACCTGAGTTTTTCAAGGATAAGACTGGCTTCTACCTGGCTGAAGTTTGTAAGTTTCTTTAGCATTTAGCAGACATGTATAGGAATTGAAATTTGGATTTTCCTTTAAGGTATTTGCATTCTTTTAGTTGATGGAAGTTTTTAATGAACAATTAACAGGGAAGGAATATAGCAAAGGGGATTCAAGGTATGCAGGAAGGGATGCAGGGGTAGTTACTGTTGAAGGAATAACAGCTGTTTTGGAGGGTCCAGCTAGCCTTCTAGCAGTGTAAGTTGAACATAAAGAACAAAAGACACAACTAAGATAACTATAGCTATGACACTGCTGTTAGTAATGTGACTGATTTATGTTTCCAATCTCATCTAACAAGACAAGAAGACTCTTGTTGTTGCAGTAATTTTACATTGGATTGAATGTTTTATATTCTCTTGTTTTTCATTTCTCCTTACTGTTTGTGTTGGCCATGTGGATGACAGGTATGCAATTGCTACTGGAAAGTCATATAGCTACATACTTCAGTTTGCCATTTCTTTGGGTCAACTCTATGGAACTGCTGTTTATTATATCACAGCAATTTTAGAAGGTGATAATTTTGCTAGCAACACATTTTACTATTATGCATACTATATTGGAGCAAATGCCTCTTGGATTGTAATACCCTCTATCATTTCAATCCGCTGTTGGAGGAAGATCTGTAGAGCAGTTCGGCTTCAAGGAGGCCAGACAAAAAGGCCTAAAGTTCATTGAGGCAGGCATTTGACCTTTTGGGGTGTTTGAGGATTGTTGTAAGAACTATTTGAATTGATTCTCTTGAACTACACATGTCAAGGACAAAAGAAAGAGAAAGATGTTTTACGTTTTGAACTAGTATTTCCGAAACATTGATGTGAAATTTTTTGTGGTAAATGGCAGCATGTAGACACTGGTGTAATTTTTATTTAGAAAACAAAAAATTTGATCTCATTGTAGTGTTTAAAGCGGGGTATGGTATTTATTTGTTGGCACATATAGATATTTAGATTAAATAACAGTGAAACTTGTTTTTTTCTTAACATGTAAAAGGTATAGAAAACATATAATAAGATTAATCTCAAGTCTCTCAGAAACCTAGAAAGCTATATTCTTTTGAGAAATCACATATATGAATCAGAGCTTTGAGAAATTTTATCTAGCCATCGAGGTTCCTTAAGGGTGGTTGCTGGATCTTTTTATGAAATAGTAAGATACACTTAAGTTTCTCCTAGGTGGATGAGAACCATGTTTTTTCCACTTCAGTCCATTTTTATTCCAACAAGGTTTTATCTTTGACATGCACTACTACAAAGAAACTTATTGCTGACCATTTATGTGACTGCTACTGCGGATTCAATATAAAATTACGCATTTTAATACATGAATCGAAAAGGCATTTTAATGTAAAAGTACTTTTAAGTGTTTTCGACTTCAATCTAAATATGTACTTGATTTGTGGTTTCAATTTTTCTTAGAGTGGTAAAATCTGTTTGTTTGTTTAATTTTGATCCATCTATAGTCTTTAGTTGCTAAAAATTAGAATGGAATGAATGGTTTAGGTGAGTTAAGAATCCCAACCTCTTTCGTCAAGAAGCATACTGATAAATTTAATATATATATATATATATATATATATTAAGTAAACTAATTAATTAATATAATTCAATGAATTAAGATAGTTACTACTTTTACATATTAAATTAGTTAATTATAATAATTAATAATTAAATCTTAATTTACAAGTCTTGATAATTTAAATTAAAATACTATTACATATTTGAAATAACACAAAATAAAGGGATTATAATATTTCAAATTATATATATATACATATATATATATATATATATATATATATAT
>Ga0209700_106141_pt1 | contig 19106 bp, 6 predicted proteins | sample SiratroredBW_FD_187528 | JGI IMG/M metagenome (GOLD analysis project Ga0209700, IMG submission 187528) | Root nodule microbial communities of legume samples collected from California, USA - Siratro red BW (SPAdes) (version 2) | ecosystem: Host-associated > Plants > Roots > Nodule | place: USA...
TATTATTTACTATTATCACACACACACACACATATATATATATATATATATATATATATATATATATATTATGTTGTTATTATTTTTAATTTAATATTATTCTTATTATGTATTATAATTATATGAATTTTTTTATTACTATTATTATTGTCTAAGTTTTTTTTCTTTTATTATTATTATAATCTAAGCATATAGTTAATTATATTATAATATAATTGATTATCTAGTTCAAGTCTTGTCGAAAATTACATGATCATTATACCAACTATCACATTAGTGAAGCACCAGGTGTAATTGTATATTAAGCAAGTAAAGTCAGGTGAAAAACCAACCAAAAAATAAAGAAGAAAATTTTCTTGCCTGTGTAAAATAAAATATAACATTTAGGAAGGTAAGGTTGAAGATAAGAAAACCATGTAATTTACTGTGCATGATCAATGAGAAACAATGTTAAATTTATATTATGTAACATGACTTTTACCTTAGTTGTCACATAGCTTTTCTTTTAACTCACCTTAAAATGAGTCCCCTCAAATCCATAAATCCATTTAATTTCACAAATGACTATATTTATTATTTCTCAAAATACAAAGAATCCCTATATTAAAAAATATCAACATTCAAACATATCAAAATTATTTCAATCAATTTTGTCATAATTAAATATTTTTAAATACACCTTTTATAAAAATTTTAAAATATATTTTTATTTTTTTTTTGAAATTTTTTAAACAAATATAAATTAATTTTTTAAAATTCTTTAAATATTACTTTTATGGAAAAAAATTGGATATTTATGCCATCAAAATATTAAGAGATAAATTAGATTAATTTATTGTTAAATTGATCGAATTAGATGAGAGTTTTTTACTAAATTTTTGATAAATCAAAATCAATAATAAATATTTTTATTCTATCTACTATAAATAAGATTTATCAGATGTCTCGATTGAGCTTACCCTCCAAAATACCATGTGTTTAGCATATTTGTGTGCCTTTTTATAACCACGTGTCTGCTGGAGGGTAGAGTTGTTCTGAACGTGTCCTCCACCAGTAATTATTTTAATATACATGAATGTAATCACTATAATTATAATTTCATATTTATAGTTTCATATTTTTATTATATTAAAAGAATAAAATTTCAGAAAAATAAACAATTCTAAAATATATATAATAGTTATTTTTAAGTTAAAAATTATATAATTTATTTTAAATACAAAATTTAATAAAAAAATATTTAAATGTTGAAATATAAATTTATCTAATTAAAAATAGCACTAAAATAATTACAAAATATATTTTTTATTTATTTAATTTTTCGCATGAGGCTCTCTTCTCGTGGTTATGTGAGCTTGGCATAATTAGTAATTGGTATCAACTGTGAGGGCATTGAGGAAGACCAGATGTAATTAACTTAAACAATTGATTAATTAGTTAACGTACCCATTATTATATTACTATTAAAGAAAATAAAAAGGGAGAAGAACGATAATCAATCCTCACGGAATGAAAAGAAAAAGAGACAACCCAACCAAAATACGCCACGTGTAAAGAGTATATTCCGTAGATCTTCCTAGACTGTTTTGTGTTTGAATGGGACCCACACTCATTATCTGGGACCCACAGAAAAAATATAAAAAACAAAATTGAAAAAGTTCAACACGGGACAGCTCCTTAGACACGGTTTCACGATCTGCCTCCAAACCAAACACACGATAGATTTTCTTTTTTAATTTTTCTTTTTCTTTTTTTAATAAATTGTTTTTAATTTCAATTTGGGTTAATGCAGACTTTAAAGTATCTTCTGGTGTGATTCTTGTATTACTTAATAATATCATGTCAGAAAATCAATTGAAATAAATAAAAAGTAAATAATATTTGATAAACTTATTACTTTTTTATAATAATTGTTTTAAACTTGTACTAATAATAATTTTTAGTGATTGCTATTGTAAAAACACCCATTTTTTTAATTTTTAAAGTTTAACACTTTCCCCTCTTTATATCTTAGGGTGATGATAGACAAACAACCATTTTTCCAATAAACACTCATCCAACATCAATAATACGATATTTTTTATTTTAAATTATAAATTAATTTGAGAAGAATGAACTACAAATTTAAAAATATTATTTTTATAGGTTTCAATTAGATTGAACTTTAACTAAAACAATATGTAAAAATTAAACTCATAAAAAAAATGAAAGTTACATAGTAGGGCATGGAAAAATAATAGAAATGCACTTTTGCCCTACAGATGGAGTGATCATCGGAATGAAGTGTGGCTTTATGGGAGAGTTTGCAAAACGACAGCGTAAGGTGCACCGCCTTGATAGACGGAACCCTAATTAGGTCATTTTATAATTTTTAATTTGGGGATCCTAACGGTCCTCACCCTACCCTACAAAACGTAAAAGCTGAAAGGGCACTCCCCACATCAATGTGGGTGCTTTATGGAAAGAGACATAACACATGTATGCAAGTTTGCATCACTATGGTACCAGAATTTGTAATTTGGGACAAAGCTTCTTACATGTTCTGTTTGGATTTGTAATGTCTTTCACAGGGGCCCAATGATGGGCAATTTATTTTTTGAAATATCCAATTTTTTATTTAACATATCTAAAAAATATAAAATTACCTCTTAACATTACACTTAATGTTAAAGTAATTCCTAATGTAATGCAAAATTAATTATTATAGTTACATCTAGATGATAAAAATGGTACATAAAACTTAATAGCAAGACAAAATCGTGAGACATTTTACATATTTAGTAACTAAAATATACTTTTCATTTTAAAAGATTATATTAAGAACGTCTTACATATTTAAAAATCAAATTGATTATTTATCCGTTTTATAATTTTAGTGGAAACAATGTAGTAAATAGGTATGATTCGAAAATTTATTTGAACAATAAGATATGTTTTCCTTAAAATATGTCGGGTATAATATTCTAATGCCATTAAATATGTCTGCATTTAATGGTATCAGAGAAAAAGATAAATTCTCTGGTTTTAAAACACTTAATGATTTCTCAGTGCTATGCTCTTGTGAGAATACTTATATCCAAATTTAGTTTGAAACTTAATTATTTTTTCATTAAACTTTATATATTTTTAACCATCTTTACTGTCATTGTTTTGTTTGATAATTTTACTTTTTAATAAAAAAATATTTTTTTTGCAATTACTTGGTTGTTCTTAAATATGATTGTCTATTTTTTTTTTCATTGATTATAACTGTCTAATATTGCTACTTAAAACAATATATTAATTTTTAAACATTTTTTAATATTATATTATTTTGATTAAAAAATATGAATACATATGTGTAGGTAGAATAGTTAAATGTATTTAACAACTCATTAATGTTTTATAAACACAAGTTTCCAATAATCTGCTATTAATTGGCTAAGATGTAGGTATGTTTGAAAAAGTTATCACTGTGGGATATTTATTTTGAATATGTAAAAAAAACCTAGTAGTTTAGAATGTTATTTATGGTTATCTTCTTTTTAAGTAGAAATGTTAAGATGAACTAAATGACGTACATAGTTTACTAAAAGGTTAGTTAAATTATTTTATTTTTTTTATCTAGAAATATATAATTATAGGATGACTGGTTAAGTAAATTGACTCACGATCTTATCCACTTAATTTTAATAAAATAAAAATTGTAGATAAATAGAAAAGAAATAGATTAAAAAATATATTCATTTACAAAACACGAGATAAAAGAATAAAAAGAAAGTATATTATGACGGCACAGCTACCTAACTCCTTCAAAGTGTTTCACAAATACCTAAATCCTTAAACGTGTGTTTAATCCTTTGCATGAAAACGTATTTATTAAGAATATATTTTTTTTAAATGAATCGAATTGAAAGAAAGAAACATTGAATTCATGCTCTACTATTTAGTTTATTTATACTAAAGGTATAATCTCAAAGTAAATAAAAAATACTATTTAAAAAAATCTATAAATGAAATTAAAACTAATTTATTGTTAATATTTAATTTTCATCTTCCTAAATATAACCTTTTTATACTTTCTCTATAATTATAACATGATCATTCATTTTTTTAAGTCTAGTTTACAATTGTTAACCTATTAATATAGATTTATCAAAATTTTGACTAGAATAATCTTTATTTTATCTATAGTGTTGTGTTTTTTTTTTTTTTTTAAGTTTGTGAGAGATTTATATTTCATTTATTATAACGAGCTAAGAAATAGAGATATAAGGATAACATACTAAATAAGAAATGTTAGTTATTTATGATGAAAGTTTTGAAAATTTGTAAAAAGATGCAATTGTTTTGCTCAAAAGGTGCACCGCCTTTGGCTAAGGGAGAATAACTAATTATATTTTTTATTTAAATTTTGAATTAAATTTATTGAAATATAGTTTTACTTTTAATTGATATTGAGTTTTCTATTAGTGAAATTATTGGAATTATAGTTTAATTAGAATATACTTGTAATGTGTCCATTAAAAATTTTAAAATAATCCGTGTTAATTTTTAATAAAATTTGGCCTATATTAGTCGTATTAAACTTATTAAAACATGTAGAAATTTTATAAAGAGTAAAAATTTTATAAGGGATGATTTTTAGTTGATTGTTATAACATAATTATAATAAGTTTATATTTAGATTAAGAGTTTAATCTAACAAAGCATGAAATATAAAGAAGTTATGGTTGAAAGATGTATAAAATGAGCATATAATGCAATATGTAAGTATTTCATCTAATGTAAAACATCATCTATATTTTTCACTTTGTCTGGTAAACATGGCTTATGATCAAATGATAAGTATAAACATATTTAAAACTAATAAGTAATATTCTTTTCTCTTAATTTTTTATTATATAGAATGTCTTCACAATAAAGAATCTCTTGGAGTTTAAGTATGTAAATTTTGGCTCAATCATCTATCTAATATGGTGTGCATTTTTATTGTATTTTGGTATAAAAGGCTATGCTATATAGGAAGATAAGTATAATAAACTATTAAGAATGTTATAAGTACAACAAACTATTAAGAATGTTGGGATGAAGAAGAAAATAATTATTAATGTTGCATGAAGAACATTCAATGTCCCTTTATGATCAATATCAACAAATCATAGAAAATGATTAAGATACTCAAAATGAGTTTCAAAGCTAATCAATGGTCCGAAGAGGGATTACAATGACTACATTCATTCTCCATGCATCTATATATAGAGAAGTCAAATTCAATTATGTTGGATCAAACATTTATCGATATAGTAGCAATTATAATTGATGGTTAGAACATAATCTTTCTATTTAAGAATAGAATGTCGTAATCTAAACACCAAATTCAATTATTACTTGGCTAACTTAGACTACAGTGCTAGACAATTGTTGCTACCTACAAAAATCTTCCTATAATTGTCTCGTTGGGAATCAAACTCAAGACTTTGACTATAATATTAGTTGTTGGATTGAGTTCTTGATACTGGGATAAAAGTGCCACAATTTTATTATAACTTGATCAACCTAACCTACACTGTGAGTCAATTGATGTTGCATGTAACAAATTATCTTCTCTGTAGTTGATATTGGCCAAATAATGTTAGGTTGCTCAAGCAGGGGGCTTTTCCTTATTCAGTGAAGACAAATTACTTAAGAGAAATAATATAACTTAAATTACATGCATTTAATGGTTATGATATAAGATGTTAATGAGATGTGGTTTTGTATATGGATACTTTAGTCTATACACATATTTATAAATTGAATAGGAGGTGTATGCATGTGATGAAATACAAATTAAATACATATAAACAATTATATGCAATGAGGTGGTGTATAATGCATAATATATATGTTGTTGTGTGATGTGTGGATACTTAGAATAATATCTACCTAATTGTGATTATATTAAAAAATATATAAACTTAAGAAAAAAAAAATTGATTGATAACTTAAATAACATATATTAAAATATCAAATAATAAGAAATTAAATGAGATTCATGTATTTTATAAAGTAATTGCAATAAAATACCCTAATACAAAAGAGTTGAAGTGAATTTCAATATTATTTTTGATGACATATTATTTTTTCTTATAAAACATACTTAAAATAAGTTTTTTTTTTGTCGTTGGACATGTAATTGATGATTTTCCGTAGTCTTATAATGTGAATAGGATATAACTTGTTTTTGTAGTTCTTTGGATTGAAAATATATAATTATGATTATTTTTTAATGTAAGAATGTATGATCATGAATTCCTACATATAGATGAGATACATTGTTAAAAGTGATAATACTTAATTTTTAATGTTTTTATTTATATATATATATATTAAAAATATGGTATTTCATGATAATTTAAAAAATATATATTTACATTAATTTTAATATATAAATATAGACTTGTGTTTTCAACTATGATAAATATTTTGGGATCAATTTCCAAAACAAATAAATAAACTATAAAAATAAAATGATGTTAGTTTTAAAGTAATTATTTTATCAACCCATTATAAATAAATAGATAATTATAAAAAAAACATACAAAAAATTTAAGAAATAAACTTTAAAAGATTATATTTATTATATAAAACTATTAACTACAAATATAATACAAGGTAGGATAGAGCGAGCAAAGGTCATTAGTGTCTTTTTGGTTAAATGTCAAAACATGTTTAGAAATAACAAGAGTTTTTTATTAATAAAAATATTATTTAACGTCAATCTCATAATTTATATAAAAAGTTTCCTTCGAGAAATTTATATTCATACAGTTGATATTAAAATAACTTTCTTAAATCATTATCCAATAAGAAATTGTTAGTAAAAATAGGCTTATATTCCATGATAAGGATAGTGACTTCGAGAAGTTAAAATTTATGTTGAAATTAAAGTAGGTGAAAAAGAAGGATAGTGAAACTCATCCACTTTCCACCCATTCTCATTCCCATACACAACATCATTTGTTAAATTTCACACACAAATTGAAAATTAAGTGCAACCAGTTCTTTATTGAAGTGTGAACTTGAACAAAAATACTATATTTTTAACACCTAACAAGATGCCTGGTTTTGCTAAGTACAACTCATTTGACATGTTCTACCAGGTCACAGAACCCAAATATGAATATACCAAATCAACCAAAAGGAATTGCTTTTGAAGTGTTCAAGAAAGACAAAGAAACAAATTTCCAAACCAATAGTTAATAATCAATTAGACACATTGGATTCAGTCTTTGGACTTATAGGTCATTGGAGTTCTACTTGCTCATAAAATAGACTTAATTTCACTTTGTTATTATCCATTTAGATTTGCATCACTTCGATTCTGAATGAACATTTAGTCTAATCAACGTCCATTTCATGTCACCCATTTTCCAATTTCATTCTCGCTCACATTATCTGAATGAACATATACTGATTCTTCATGCACCTCTATGGTGACTTTCTGCACCTCCATAATTTTAACATATTTTTATTTTAGTTTTAAAAAATAAAAATAAAAATAGTCTTCGTTAATAGTAATTGTGATTATTTTTTTTTATTTTATAGATTACACAAACCGAAATATAATTAAAAAATAAATACATTATAGATTGTAAAACCTATAATTATATCTTCTGCATTTTTCACATTACAGAGATTGTATAATCTGTAATATAAGATTTTTTTTAAATACATTGCGGGTTGTATCACTTGCAATACAATTTTTTTTTAATATATTATAGGTTGTACAACCCGCAAAATATTTAAAAAATATTTTGTATTATGATTAACAAATTTATTATTATAATATAATGATGATTATCATGTTAGTCTTTTACCTAAAGTAGTCTAGGTAAAGTAGCCTAGATAGTAGATTTAGGGATACCCATAATATTGCAAAAACGCGATATGCAGACAAAATGGGCCTAGATATTAGATTTAGGGATACCCATCTCATTCGGAATAAAAGTCTTTTCTTACAGTACCCCTATAATTTCTAACTGCACCTTCACAATTTTTAAAATGATTATTTTATCCTCTTTTAAAAGTAGCTTCCATTTTACTTGTTCTTAAAATCTTTCTGAGCAAACTTTCCAAAATTTTAGAATAGGATTAAACATAATTTCCTACAGAATAGGATTAAACATAAATTGAAAATTTTCATATGAAATGTTTAAAATAATTCATATTTATATTAAAAATTTAATTTAAATATATAATAAACTTTTGATATAGTAAAAATTAAATTAGCCAAAAAACAACTTTTCAAATAATTTTTTAAATCTATATTTATATGTTTTTAAAAAAAATTAGAATAAAATAGTTCGATGATATTTTTACTATACTGTTGTCATGTACGTGATAAATTTATTATCTATTATTTATGATAAAGGAGTAAAGAATATATGTTGAACATTTGCAACACAGATAGAAAAAAAACATGTAAAGAATGTTTTCAACGATAAAATCAAACTATTAAAATAATAAAAATGTTAATTTACAAGAAAAAAATCATGATAAATATTTTTTAAATCCACAATAAATAAATATTTTTATACACGAATTATATTTAAAATCTATAACAAATAATTTAGATATGACGATGTAATTTTTTTTAAATTGAAACATTTTGTATCAAATGTTTAAAACTGGTTAATATTTGTATTAAAATTTTAATTTTAAATATGTCTAATTTTAATTAAGTACAAATGAAATTAGTAGAAAACAATTTTGTAAAATGTATTTTAAAATATATATTACTTTTGCTAATTAAAATTTAGAATAAAATATCTTGATATGATGTTCTCGTATGATATTTAATAACTTGACAAAATAATATAAATAATACAAATAATACATAATCACTATGGCTTTAGAAAATTTAAAAACCAAACACTTTTAAGAATAATTTTTAGAATATTATAATTTTCTTGATCGCAAAAACTTATTCATAAATTTACAAAGATAATGTTAGAAAATTAATTATTATTATATCTAATATATTTGTTAATTTCTACAACACTATATAAATCATTACTATATGCGATGGACAAAATATTGTAAATAGTAATTATTAAATTAAAAATTTAAAACCAACCAATTTTTCTGGAAAACAAAAACTTTTTTATTGTTATATAAATTTTTAAAATATTGATAAAAGCTTATTTATAAATCAATAAAATATTTAAAAATATAGATGTGTCTTTTTTTTTATACGTGTTAATGCAATTGTAGATTAATGCACAAAGCATACCCTCGCTGTTCCTTCCAAAACCCTCGTCGCACTCTCCTCTCGCACTACACTCCCCCGACGACCGCCCCATCGCCGCCGCGCTCCGCCTGAAACCTCCAGACGCAGGTACGGTTTTCTTCTGTTAACCTATTTGCAGTTTCCGTTCCAATCCTAACAAAATTATGGTTTTCAATCCCTAAATAAGTGTATGTTTGGGGTTTCGTTGTTTTTTCTCTCTCTTTTTAAACTTTAAACGAGAATTAATTTGCATTTTTTTAGCTTCTGTTTATCTTTTTACTTGGAATAATCTGGAACCTTCTGCAAATGTCTGGTTGACAAATATTTCCCAGTAGAGTTTTAGTACTTTAGATGCCGTTGAAAATTTATTTACATAAGTTTAGTGGTACACTGGATGTGAAAAAGTCACATTAAATCATTTAATCTGGATAGAGAAAATTGTCGTTCTTCTCTGTCATGATTCGTGAATTGTTTTATTTATTTGTATTATTTGCTACTTAAGTATCCAATTTATGGTCCAAATAGGTGCTTGACATGAAAGAGATAAAGAAGAAGAAATCAGATGTGGAAAGCCAGCATGACGACTACAATGAATTTAAGAGCGATAAAGATAAAGATGATAGTCAATGCAAAAAGGAGGAGAAGGAGAGGAGGAAGAAAAAACTGAGTGAAGAAGGCAAAAGTAAGGAATATAATGAATTTGAAAGCAATGAAGGTGAAGATGATGCCCAAAGTAAGAAGAAGAAGAAGAAAAAAATGAGTACAGAAAGCAAAAGTAAGGAGTCTGAAGTCTTTGAAAGGAATGAAGATGAAGGTGAGGTCGAAGGTAAGAAGAGGAAGAAGAAAAAGCTGAGTGAAGAAGGCAAAAGTAAGGAGTATAATGAGTTTGAAAACAATGAAGGTGAAGATGATGCCCAGGGTAGGAAGAGGAAGAAGAAAAAATTGAGTAAAGAAAGCAAAAGTGAGGAGTATAATGTCTTTGAAAGGAATGAAGGTGAAGCTGAAGATGATGTCAAAGGTAAGAAGGCGAAGAAAAAAAAACTAAGTGAAGAAGGAAAAAGTAAGGAGTATAATGAATTTGAAAACAATGAAGTTGAAGATGATTCCCAAGGTAAGAAGAAAACATTGAGTAAAGAAAGCAAAAGTGTGGAGGATAATGTCTTTGAAAGGAATGGAGGTGAAGATTATATGGAAGGTAAGAAGAGCAAGAAGAAAAAACTGAGTAAAGAAGGCAGAAGTAAGGAGTTTAATGAGTCTGGAAACAATGAAGTTGAAGATGATGCCAAAGGTAAGAAGAGGGAGAAGAAAAAATTGAGGAAAGAAAGCAAAAGTAAGGAGTACAGTGTCTTTGAAAGGAATGAAGGTGAAGATGATGTTGAAGGTAAGAAGAGTAAGAAGACAAAAATGAGTGAAGACAGCGAAAGCAAGGACAAAAAGATGATGGCAAAGAAGAAAGCCAAAGCAGGTAATGGTGGCTCTCCTAATCCTGGAGACAGTGGATTATCCAAACCCAAACGGGTAACTTTTTCTGATAAAGTGGAGGTTTGTTGTGATGGTTTAGTCCGTGGGAAACGGTTTACACTAGAAGAAGATGAGAAGATTAAATCAGCTGTTTTTAATTATATAGAGTCTCGTGGTCTGGGAGATGAAGGCCTAGATATGGTTCTCCATTGCGGGGTTCATCCGGAAGTTAGACACTGTTGGAAGGAAATTGCATCAGCCTTACCTCACAGGCCACTTGCTAGTGTGTATACTCGTGCCCATATTTTGTTTGAAAGGGCTGAGCTGCGAAAGTGGACACCTGAAGAGATGGAATTTTTACAGAAGGTCCAGGAACAACATGGATCTAACTGGAGACAAGTAGCTGACGCATTGGGCAAAAATCGAATTCATGTAAAGGATGCATGGCGTAGAGTGAAATTAAGCAATAGAAATAGAGGACGATGGACCCAAAAGGAGTTTCAAAATTTATTCGATTTAGTGAACATGGACCTACGTGTGAGGGCTTCACAGAGTTATAGAAAATCGAAACATGGTATGTTGCGAGATAATATTGGTTGGGAGGCAATTAGTCAAAAGTTGACCACTAGAACCAGCTTTAGCTGCTGCAAGAAATGGTATGATAAATTAACATCGCCTATGGTTGCTAGTGGTGGATGGAGTGATACTGATGACTATCGTCTGGTCAGTGCTTTATTTGATTTGGATGCGTGCTGCATGGAGGAGGTGGATTGGGACAATCTGCTTGAGCATAGGCCTGGTGATGTATGTAGAAAACGGTGGAACGAAATTGTCCGATATATTGGAGAGCATGGGGGGAAGTCATTTGCTGAGCAGGTTGAAATTCTTGCAAAAAGATTTTGCCCCGAATTAGTGGAAGTAAGAGAGGCCTTTGATGCAAAACCTTTGGTATGTTGAGGCTGTTATTTTTGAACTCAAATGTATTTCTTTATGAGTATGATGTTCTTGTGGAATCATCCAACACATCAGAAACTGGGTTCTATATGCAGTTCCAGGATACTTTTTTGTGGTGTTTTCTTATATTGAATGTTACCTTGCAAGTTATTTGAGAATGTTTTTATTAAATTATTGTAAGAGAATGTTGATGCTACTTATCGCTGGTTGTTGGATTTTGGATGAACATGTTCCTGGCTAATTAATTGTGCGCAATGTGTATATGACTGCATTCTTGGCTGAACAAGCATGGAACATTTGCTTATTCAAATGGACATTTCATGCTCAATTGATCATGTTAGAAAAATATACTATGTTGTGATTTTGTTCTCAACCATTTGAAAAAAAGAATGATCCGTTTTTGCGTTGGAAGGGGAAATTTTATGCGAATAATCAAATGTTTCAACTCTATTTGATTTTTATGTCCTTCTCTTCTCTTCACTGCCATCTATTCGTACAGTACCCGGATAACATTTTTGATTCCTGATGTAGGCTCAATCTGGTTCATTAGCATTCATAAATCCATTATTTAGTTTATTTTATCATAAATTGTATTTAGTTTATAGCACACTTGTTTTTTTGTTGTTTCATGTTTTAGATCAAGAAATTATGGCTTAAGAAGAAATATAAAGGGCAGACATTAGAGTTATAAGAAACCAAAATAACATTTATTTTTTGTATTTTAACGTGAGTTTGACTCAATTGTGAGAGCAGATTTATAAGGAAGAGAATAGGGGAGAGAAAAGGAGATTTTTGGTTGTGAATAATTATACATAAGAGAAAAAAGTCAATATTGGTGTGGGAGTTAATTTTATGCAACCAATTGTTTTATCAATATTGAATTTTATAGTTTACATTATGAATAATAAGTTTTACATTTTTTTTTCGTGTTAACTTATTTCAATTATTGTGATGTTTTATTTTGTTATTGTTATATTTGTTTATTTATTTATGAATAATTTCATATTCGGAAACATCTATGAACAATTTCATATTCAGAAATTGGATATTGTTTAGAATTCAAGATAGAACAAATTAAATTATGTTATACTTAAAAACTTGGAAGCATTTAATTGGTTTTTATTTGAAATGATTATTGTTCTTAACAATTCTATTGAATTCTCAAATTACTGAGAAATCAAGGATTTAGGATTTAATAAACAAGTTTAAGAATAAATCCTAAACCTTAAACAAGTTTACTACCTAAGAAATTAGGAATAAACAGCTTTTAATTACCTCAAAGTGTTCCAATGATTGATGATTATGCTCGCTTAAACCTGAAATGGCATACATTTTGTTTAACACTTTAACTCTAATGTATACGATAGTGTCTATCCTGTCCTAAGGTTGTAATGCAATTTTCTTTGAGTGTCGGTAGTGCTCTGTTAACGATGAGATTTCGTGTAAGACTATTGGGTCACTGTGTTCACGAAATAATATCTTTAAACATTGATTTAAATTAATGCTTAATTTGCATTAGAAACAACCAAATTTATGAAAAAGAAAATTTGACGAAACTGACATTGTTTTCACACTTTTGGAAACTAATTTGAATAATGCAAACCACTCGCTCATAGTCCTAGAAAAAAAGTAAAAACTAAAAGGCACATAATATCCTCACTTCAACTACGAAAAATCAAATATATAGAAGCCAAAAAGTTTAATGTCCAAGACCAATAACTCCACTGAACAACTCAGGTCGAATATCCCAACGAAGACATCTCATCTGAAATGAAAGATTACAAGCTATTTATACTTGAAACTATTGCATAACTAACAAAAGGAAAACCTAGCTTTGGAAACAGAATACAGGTGTCTATTATAACATGTTAAGATGAACTACTCAATTTCTCCAATATAAAGGATTCCAAGCGTGGATCTGCACGGTAAGGAAGACCACTCCGTGCTCCTAGATCCCTGCACTTGGCACCTGCCTGAAGTGGCAATAAAATGAATAAGCTCTTGTACCTAACCCATTCCCTCAAATGATAAGGGTTCAGTTTGGAGTGATTTGTGAGCACAAAGTATCCAATCGAGTTATAAAAAATATACTTTAGTTCAATAGATTCAATCCATTCGCATTTTCCTAATTAAAGTACAAAATAAGGCATGCATATACTTCATTGTATTTGTGTGAAGCATGCAATGATACTTGAGTATAAGACCACATACCACATTAGCAGCAAAGGGTAGCATTGTCTCCGGTGTAAACTTGGCACAGATAGCTGAAAATAATAAGCACAGAACAGATTTCATCAGTGTATTCAGAGAAGTTAAATACGGTTGTGAGGAAGTGTAAACATAAGACATGTGGAAGTTTATACGCCTTGCCAGAGACTATAAGGAAAAGATTTAGCAATGCTGTAGTACTTACCATAGATTACAGCCCCAATAAACGCATCCCCAGCACCAGTGGTGTCAACGAGCTCTGATGGAAGAATACTCTCGGCTGTTCCAACATATAACTTCCCACTAACTGTTCCTATCCCCTCTGCCTTCAATTTTGCCACTGACTGGGTGAATGAAAGGGAAAAAAGTATGACTAAAAAGTTGAACAAAATCCCAAATAAGCATGTGATTTTTTTGTTACAATCCCTGTTCCTAGAACCTCAACGATCCAAGTCAGTTGACTTTACTTTGAATGAATGTAGTATACTTTTATTTATCCGTAACACTCAAGTTATCAGTTTATAATTAACTCTGAAAATAAAGAAATAAGAATGTAGAAGAGGTTAAGTTGAACGCCGCATTCCAAGACTAAAACAAAGACCGACAGGGATTACTGAACGCAAGTTGCTCAAACTTCCTTTGTATTAGCAGTTTAAAGGTTTCAGAGCCTTCCATGTCAAAGATCGGCAAATGAATGTAGGGTTATTAAATTTAGTCATCTCTGCAAAGGTTTTCTGGCATGACGCTATGCTTTATTAATATTTCTAGAAATAAAAGATGAATTTTGGAGGCTATCATCAGAACGGTTTGCAAAAAATGTCTAGCTCATGTCAGAGTGTGAGACAATATTGTGAATGTCTAAAGATCACACACCAATGCTTGGTTTAAGCATTATAACACTGGTGCTAGTTGTGCACACAATAATTCACTTCAGTGATTTGTAATTGGCTGAAATGGAAGATAATCCAAATAAGAGCTAGAAAAAGACCTCATATAGTATAAATACACCATTTAGTGCTGTGTCTGCAAGTTGGACACAGAAACATCGACACACAGCTCAGGCACAATTCGTGGCCAGTTAAACTATTGACAGGTTAATTTAGGAAATTCTTAAGAAAATGTCAATAGAAAGGATGCTCCATGTCCTTATGGTACAAATGTTAGAATTTAGTCTGCACCTAACCTAAGTCTGTGTTAGAGTCCAAGCTTTACATCTAAGAAAAATTTGAAGCCCTTACAAAATACATTAGTACATTACTGTAAATGGTTTTACAAAAAAGAGATGTGCTAGCAACACTCTCAGTAATATTAGTTAAAATTAATTGAAAAGGAGTGAGACCCATAAAAATTTGTGATTTTCAATAAACTTCAGCCAATAACAAAGAGTGTGTAAAAAATGTGTTGCTAACATTTCTCTTACTAGCTAACATTTCCCAACAACATCATTTGTTCTAAGTAGCCTACCCTACGTCATCCAGTGGCACAAAGCTAGGGGTTACATTTCATTAAAACCAAAATAGAGGAAAAAGAATTCTCGGTTCTGTTGACATTACTGATGATATGCAGGTTGGAATGGATACACTCTTATTCCTTTTTAACTCCAATGATTCCAATAAGCTGTCTACATTCACTTCTTCCGTAGAAGGTTCTGCTGCCAGAAAAGGCCCAGTAAATGAAACTCTGTTTACATGAAAAACGAATAAAACATGCTGACTAAAATGGCCACTATCATCTATACGTACCATCAACCCTTCTCTCCAGCATTATGCATCCATCTTTTCCCAAAGTGACTATCACAAATTTTATGTTGGGCAACTTTAAAAGTATAGAAACAAGTGCTTGTGGAACAGTAGATGCCTCTGTCCATGCCTGTCAGCAAAAAAGTGTACATGTTTATTATTCAACCACAGAATAGAGTAAAAATAAGGTTTCAGTAAAATAAAAGGAAATATACGTGTATGAAAAAAAAAAGTTATAGCAACTAGAAAAGGAAAATGAGATGTACCATTGGTGTCAGGAAAGCAATGTCCCTTTTCCATCACAAAAAGAATAGCTTACAGAATAGATAACTGAAATGACATACGTGCTAATGTGCGATATTACAACATCAGCAAGCCACACGCACAAACGAAGGGAATAATTTTTTTTTCTTTTGAGATAAGGCAGCACATATTTACAAAATAAACAATACATTAATTGATTGGCTGGGGACAGCAAATTGGACGGTTAAAATCAATTAAACATTTCTGAACATGAAAACATATTGATGAGAGAAAATCTAGTATTATACATTTGTCAGTAAAAAAACACACTCACTTTTGGAAACTTCGCTGAGCATACAACATAATCAGCTAGTTTTAGGAGTTCGTCCAACCCTTCCCTTGGCCTTTCTGCATCAATTAAGATGGGTATATTCTTTCTAACTGCCTGCACTGAAAAAATATAAAATTTTGTTTGCTTCCCTTCAGATGAAGCTATCTTTGTCCATCCAAAACTTCCTTTACAGGCAGGGGAAAACAGATAAAAAAGAGAGAAATGTGTAAAAGAATGCCATGGGAAATTACATAAAAGCTATTTGCAGTATTCACAAAACTAGTAAAACTATACACATAAAAAGCTCTCCCTAGGGTTGGTTGGTTGGTTCCACCCGCCTCCCCCTTAAATTCTCCCTTTTTTGATTCAACAAATGTATGCTTCTTTCAAATTTTGCATGCTTCGAGCCTTTATCTTCTAGTTTCCTTCTTGTTGCTTCAACTATAAAATATGACTAGGCCTTAAAATTTGCATCAGAGTTGCAAATAAATTGTACAGATGATAACCTCTTGGGCAACAACTAGAGCAGTGTCAGGCAACCTGCCGTCAAAATAAGCAATTTTAGCTCCATCCAATGCAGATAACAAACTTGATCTTGGCAGGTTGTTTGGTATCATTGGAGGATATCCTGGGGTATGTATACAAGTACGGGTCTTCCTGAAAAATCACACTTAAAATGAGTCAAGTTACAATTAAAATTATCAACAATCTCCCTAGGAGAAATGCTTAAAGATCTCAATTTATAATCAATAATGATAGCAAATAGTTTGTTCTGTATTCTTACAACTAATGGGCAATTTCTATCTCATTCATGTAGTGAACGTTCATCGAAACAAGTGGAGGGTATTGTCAAGTGTCCAAATATGGATAAACTCAAGATAACGGAGACATGCAAGTTATAGTTGATAGACATGTAGAACTGAAAAGTTTGCAGCTTCTGTTCATTTCCTTCTATTTTTGTTCTTCAATGCAAATAGAAGTACAACAGTATGTCCACTATTTTATGTTAAAAACATTCAGATGATAGTGACCAAATTATTGACTAGATCTACCCAAATCATAGTCTATCCCCCCCACCTCTTCGAATTTAAATCAAGAATATACTCAGTAAAGTCAAGACATGTAACATATGCATAAGACAATGACCATTACGTTTGGTTGTCGACAATAATATATGTAAATGGTGATGTTCCCTCCTTAGAAACCTGCGAATAACAGGGAATACATTCACTGAAAAAGTATTGAAAAACTATAGTTAGGGCAGATGCCCTGTCAACTGTCTATTCTCACCCTTCACTAACTGCTTTTAATTGCAAAATCCAGAACATACACTGGAGGAAATTACAATAAGTAGTTAGTGGGGAGTGTAAAGAGAACATTGAGAGTATCAATAGCATTGAAATTAAAAGAAATGTATGCATACATATACATACACAACCTGGTGAAGTGTTAAAAGAAGCTAATACCCATTTCACCATGGAATATTGCTCATATCCAACGACCTTGACAACAAGGATTACAAATTACAAAAAGAACATTCTTAAAAATTACCACCATAAAGGATGTATCTACTCCATCAGCTCGTAGCTCGTCTAATATACCCCTGCCTTGACTGTCATCAGCAACCTAATGATTGTCCAACAGTGTGTGTATCAATATCAAATTTAAACCATTAAATACTATTGATATCTTTCATTACAAAAATAAAAAATAAAAATCTGAGAGGGCCACGAGTAAATATTGCACTATGCCATTGATCATTCAAAGGCTTTTACACTTTCATCAAATGACAAACTGACACGTATGTCAAATCTGTTGACTAATACAACAATTACCATAAAAGTCATATCCACAATGATTTCTGATTGATTAAAGGTGTAGTTTTTTTAATCATTTCAATAGTGCATAAATATTAAAATTTTAGTTTATTTAAATAAATAAAAGATAAATAAAAGCAACCTTGGAAATGAGCCTTGGGTTTAGGCCCAAGCGAGCAAGGCAGGTTAAGGCATTTCCGGCATTGCCACCTCCTTGAACCTGAGAAAAACCACCACCAAATGTTAGCACAACACAAAAGTATTGATGATAAGTGAAAGAAGAAGGTACCTTCAAATTGGTGGTTCTGATTTTGTCATCTGGATTAGGGTAAGTGGCCACGGTGGCCAAGAAATCGATAGACACCCCACCACATCCCACCTGAACACACACACACACACACATGTAGAGATTAAAGAAATAAACTTTAACGACGGCAATGCTTCAAATTGAAACAGAGAGAGGGAGCTCACAACGACGTCGTTTTGAGGTGGGGAGGACATGGTGACCCTGCATCGAAGCCTTCTCCTTCTCTTTGTCCCAAACAAAGTAATTGAAAGAAAAAGCGGAAATTAGGAAGAAATAGTTAGAGAATTAGCAAAGAGAGAGAAAGAAGATGCGAGGGAGAGTGAGTTACATTGAAGAAGTGGAGAAGTGGGTGAGGTTGAACGCTGAATGTCAAGGTTGAAGAAGCATTGGAAACAACACTGCAGAGGTTCCACATCGTTTGGTTTCTGAGCGAGCCACATTCAATTAACTTCATCAACTTTGCTTCTATTTCAACCTACCATTTTTTTTTTCCTTTGCTTCATATTTTGTCTTAAATAAATATTTCATTTCTGTGTATATTTTTCATATTTTTATTATTCCATTTTATTTATTTTAAAAAAACAGTATCTTTTGAAAGTAAAACTCTTTTGGAACAACTTTTTTTGTAAATTAAATTAAATTTGTATAATATCTTTATTTTGTAATATGATTTTTCATCACTCGATTCTGGTGGATTAGATTTCTCTTTTGGTTTTTTCTCAAACATAGTTTTAGATCGGCTTTTCATTTGTTTTTTCGTTTTATAAGAAGAATCTCTCTAAAGATAAACTTT
>Ga0209700_106147_pt1 | contig 19093 bp, 11 predicted proteins | sample SiratroredBW_FD_187528 | JGI IMG/M metagenome (GOLD analysis project Ga0209700, IMG submission 187528) | Root nodule microbial communities of legume samples collected from California, USA - Siratro red BW (SPAdes) (version 2) | ecosystem: Host-associated > Plants > Roots > Nodule | place: USA...
CCAACCAGGTTGCTGTTATTTATAAATTTTATTTTAATTAAGTTTAATATGGTTCTTTTGTTATATATATAGTTATATATATAATATATAATAATTAAAATTGTGAAAAATATGTATAACTTCCTAATAATAATAAATAAGGTAGATAATAAAGTAAAATCTGAATTTGAGATTTCTCAAGAATTAGAATTAGTCCCATTTTATTACTTTCAAGAGAATATGCCCTTGTGAAATACTTATTTTTGACTAAAAAATAGAAATTTATAAATCTTGCATAATATTTAAAATTCTAGATTATATATATATATACATATATTTAAAATTCTCGGGATGTTACAGTAGCCCTACGGAGGAACTTAGTCCAAAGAGGGGACTTAGGCAAGGGGATCTGTTGGCACCCTTTCTGTTTATTATAGTTGTGGAGGGTCTGTTAAGACTATTGAGGGAAGCTAAAAGGACTAACGTTTTTAATGGCGTGGAAGTGGGCTCTGAGAGAGTGAGCGTAGATTTGTTACAATTTGCAGATGACACGATCTTCTTCTGCAAGCCTACATATTAGAATGTGCTGACGATTAAAGCTATCTTGAGGTGTTTTGAGTTGGTTTCAAGGCTTAGGGTCAATTCCATAAGAGTGCAGTAGGGGTTGTTGGTATTTCTAACTTAGATTTGAATGTTTTCTCTAAATGCTTAAATTGCAGGCAAATGGCTCTTCCATTTAAGTACCTAGGGGTAACGATTGGTGGTAATCCTAAGAGAGTTGTGTTATGGAACCCGATAATTGAAAAAATTAAGTCTAGACTCTCTTCATGGAAAGGTAGAATGTTGTCAATGGCGGGAAGGATTTGCCTTATTAAGTCTGTGATTACTGCTTTGCCACTGTTTTATTTTTCATTCTTCAAGACACCTAAGGCTGTTTGTAACCAAATTAGAAAAATCCAAGCAAAGTTTCTTTGGGGTTGGGGATCAGAAGATAGGAAGATAGCTTGGGTAAAATGGAGTAAGGTGTGTTGTCCAGTAGAAGTAGGAGGCCTGGGAATTAAGGACATCAAGTGCTTTAATGACGCTCTATTAGCTAAGTGGAAATGGAGGTATAGGCTGATGGAGAAGGGTTTGTGGGCTAAAGTCCTTAATGCTAGGTACGGTAACTGGAGAAATTTGGAAGCCACCCTAACCCATAGGAGGCAATCTGCATGGTGGCAGGATCTGTGTAGGATCTTTGATAAGGTAAAATTAGGTAACTGGTTCGATCGTAGATGTTAGTGGTCTCTAGGGGATGGGTAGAGCATTAAATTCTGGGAAGATAGATGGGTGGATGGTCAGGTGTTGAAAGAAAAGTTTTCAAGGTTGTTCACGATTACGCAGTGTTTAGACAGTGAGGTAGGCGACCTTGTTCATAGAGAGCATATTACGAGGGAAGGGTGCTCAACTTGGAAGTTAGGTTGGAGAAGGGAAAGGTTTGTATGGGAAAAGAAAGAAGAAGAAACAATGTTGGCTATGATTTCAAAAGTACGTTGGCGCGTTGAAGGTCAGGACAGGCTGGTGTGGGTAGGAGATGGACAATAAGAGTATACGGTTAAATTTGGGTATAGTGTACTGAATATGGAGGATTAAATGTAAGCTTCAGAGGCTCTTAAGATTTTATGGGGCCTTAAGATCACTCCATCGGCGGTGGTGTGTTCTTGGAGGCTAATGGTGGATAGATTACCTACCAGATCTAGTTTATCTTTAAGAGGTTTGCAGCTAACGAGCTTGTCTTGTCCATTGTGTCTAGAAAGTGTAGAATCCAACCAACATTTGTTCGTCAAGTGTAAGGTAGCTCAAAACGTTTGGGATTAATGTGAAAGGTGGGTTGGGATTGTTAATGTCAGACATGAAACTATTGAAGCGCACTTCCTAAGTTTCTGCTTGTTGTTTCGACGACATAGTGTTAATGTAGCATGGAAAGGAATGTGGGTGGCTATTGTGACAGAGATTTGGAACCAAAGGAACAAAGTTGTGTTTAATAGAGGGATAGTGGATGCAATGGAAATATTTACTCTAGCTCAACTTAAGGGTTGGTCTTGGTTTAAGCACAAGTTTAAGGGGTGCACTTTTTCATACTCTGATTGACACTTTTCACCTACTAAATGTCTGAAGTCCTTGGGATAATACAAAAATTTAACCATGAGAGGTTTGAGGGGGATACATGCAGGTGTTTTTACGAGGAAGGAGATTCTTGTTTTTCTGAGAACGGTGTACCGGGATAGAAGGTCAGGAAGCTGCTTACTTTGGGTGTGTACTACTTTGTGATGGTAGGGGAAGGGAGTAGAGTAGTGTAGGTGACATTTTTTGAATATGTATTCTGCTTTCTCTGGTTTGACTGTGTATTGGTCCCTATTCAGGCTCTGGCCACCTTTGGCCAGTACATTTTTCTATAAACGGGTTAGAACACCCCTGAAGTGTTCCATTTTATTCTATTTATTTTTGGCTGTGAAAAAAAAATTAATGAGAATAAAACACTGTTCTCGGAGGATAATTGATTAAGAGATTGTATTTTGAAAGTTAAGTATCGAGTTTGATGTTGATATACATATATAAGTGACTACTACTCCACCAATATTAATTTTATAATCACATATTCATTATTATTCTTATTATGACTATTATCCTTATTATTATCAATATTATTAATAATATTAATCATATTAATAATAATATTCATCATAATATTGATAATATTAATGATAATATTGTATATAATAATACTAAAATAATAATAATAATAATATTAATAATAATAATAACATTAATATTAATATTAAAAGTAATAATATTATTCATAATATTAATAATAATTATATTAATAATAATAATAATAATAATATTAACTGTAATAATAATAATAAAAAAACTAATAATAATAATAATATTAATTATGTTAAGTTAATAATAATATCATTATTTTTAATTTTAATAATAATACTAATTTTTAATAATAATAATATTGTTAAGAATAATAATAATGTTAATATAATCAATATTATCATTATTATTATTGGTAATAATATAAATAATAATAATAATAATAATAATAATTTTAATAAAATTAACTACTAATATTATCTATGAAATAATCCGTAGGTAATTACTTACAAACTTTTCCGTAGTAACAAATCCGTAAGTAATGTCAAATTTACCTACGAATTAGAATCCATACGTAATTACTTACAATTTTTTCTATAGATAAAATCTATAGGTAAAGTCTACATGAAATAGACCCGTAGGTAAAATCCATAAGTAATGTTAAATTTACCTATGGATAAAAATCTGTATGTAATAATCTGTAGGTAAATCAATAGTTTCTTATAGAGCGACTTGCAAAAACCTGAGAGCAATTAAGAGGAAATGCATTCGGCACAGGTAACCTGAGCTCAACATCAGTTGGACCTGGAAGTGTGGAACAACAACAGACTCCAATTGTACTCGGTGCCACTAAGGTCGAGCCAGGCTCGACTGAGGTTGGGCCAGAAACTTTTAATTAAATATTTGCTCCGCATTAAGGTTAGGGATCTTGAGCAACCAAGGAGCAAAATTGGCAATTGGGGCCAACTTTCAGGTTCTATGGGAGTAATTTCTTATTTTCGTTGTTCTTTTGTAATGTTTAGCTTCCTCATGATTATAAGAAACTAAATACACTGTTGTTTGGGTTAGAATTTCCTTTTTAGAACTCTCATGTAATCATTTTGGTTTTCATATTTATGTCTTTTCTTTCAATATATTAGTAATTTAATTCTGTAATTATTGTTTGTCGTGTTGATCCATGGCTTGACCTTTGATTCTTTGGGTATTAGGAAATATCTTTCTTATATTGCAAAACATTTTTTAAAGAGACTTAGTTTTTGAAAACCTAATATGATTATGGTTCATTAGGTGATTCTACTTGTGAGTTTGTCCTTATTCTCCTTAGCTTTTTCGAATTCTTATTCTTGCATAGCTAAACACTCTAATCCTGATGATAACCATCTTCATATAATCTCTTGATTCTTCATCTTAGATTTCACTATCCCACCTGTAGAGTTTAAATATATTGATGTTTGGTGTGGTGATTTCTCCATTGAGAGATACTAAGTGCACTTGATCATTAATCTTCATCAACACATTGATGTCGAGCACCCTCTAGGTAGTCGTACTCGTAGTTTAACATATTCTAGTATGTTGCATCTCATCATTTCCTCATTGAAAACTATGAGTGTTTCAATGGTAGATATGACTTTCATAAAGCATTTTTGGCTATGTAAAGATAAGTGTAAACATTTGCGTCTTGTCCAAACTAGTTTATCATCAGACTTCTCTTGATTTGTTCAAGGCACGATTTATTCAAAGACATTCGTTATTGGTCTCTATAACACATCACTGTCCTTTTCAATTGTTATGAGAATAGTTATCCCAGAGATATTCCTTAAGGGACTCCACTGAATTGCAGCAATGTAACCTATCAATGAAGTTTTCACTCGAGAACGACTCCAACAAATTGTATATCATTCCCACTCTCTTTGTTGATTTATTCTCTATCGTGTGTTTCATCACCTGGATATAAATTTTATTCTAGGTCTTCCTCTTCCAGATCTTAGTTATACCTTTTTCTTTATGAGATTTTTTCACACTTGGATGACTTCCCCTCCTTCGAATTGCTTTATGCCTTTTATACCATGATAGATTCACATAGATTTTCCTCTCTCGAACCCAAATTTATCAAGTGATTTTTCCAATTTCTTTGTATTTCCTACCTTATAAAACTTTACAAAGTGAAATCTTTATAAAGACATCTTCCACGACAAGAAAACATGGAAATAACGTCAAAATTTGTGTCCGCCAAAAAGACGACTTGTGAAGTCAAATTTTAAGTGTCAATTTGACCCATGCAAAAGTTATTGTAGATTTCTGCCGACATAAAAAAAAATAGTTATGAAAAAAGTGTGTTGAGTCAGCCCAGTCGACGCTAAGGGAGTGTTTGGTTGGACCAATTTGGAAGGATTTACTGTTCAAGAGGATGGATTTGGGTGGATGAAGGCTGTTTGGTTGACCTAATTTGGAAGATCAGGAGAGATTTGCAAGATGGGATATTGTTCATGTGAAGAGATTTGAAGGGATTTGAAGGAATGAAATTGAAAATTACGAAATAGCCCTTGTAAATGAGGTAAAAATTACGAAATACCCTTATAAGTGGCTGATGTCTTTTAAATAGAATAAATGTGGCAGAGTATTTTGAAGTATTGGTAATAACTAAAACAAAAAATATTTAATAAAAAAATACAAAATATTATTTATATTTTTACTAATCATTATTTTAAGAATATTTAATTACAAAATGATTAAAAGTAAACAAATATCAAATATAACATTTAATGGTAATCATAAATATGTTAATAAGAGTATTTAATTTTGAATAATTACTTTTAATTAAATGTTATCTATTAATATTCTTTATTTCAAATTTAAGCACACATTTCATTTGTTTTAGTAAATTTAAGTAGACTGTTTATATATTTTTTATTATAACTTATTAACATTCTTATAGAAATAAAATAAGAATTCAAAAATTTTCTATTTAATCTCTTTAAAATATAGTAAAAAAACATTTAACTTTTTAAGTAAGAGAATTAATAAAAAGGTAAATTTAGAAAACATTTACAATTATTATTATCCAAGAAATACAAATTGCAAACTATTTTTATTTAGACTAATAATTTTAAAAGTTTCAATTTAAGTAAGATGTAAAATAATTTATACTTACAAAAATAGTAGTAAATTTCAATAAAAAAGTAGTTTAGATTATAGGATTTTTTTTTTTCTACATATTTCAGTTAATTATGATTTAGACTAAATTGTATATTTTAATAGAATAATAAATTTGTGATTTTATTGCATTATTTAGGATTTATGTTAATTTTAAATAATTTAGAAGATATGTTTTAAATAATTTTAGTAGTGTTTTTTTATATTAAAATCAATCTAATCCAATTCATTTTAATTGTTTACCATTTTATTTCATAAGGGTTAATTAGTAATTTCAAAAATATATCAATTAAAAAATAAAAAGAAATCTATAACATTTATCAAATCAATCCCAAACTTTCATAATCAATCTCTTAAAATCCCTTCAAATCCTACCATCCATTCATTAATCCAAACAACCCTTTCATTCCCAAACAATCAACTCAAATCCCTTCAAATCCACTTTCTCAACCAAACAAAGCCTAACTTTTGCGTCAGCCTGACCCACGCTATCTTAAAAAAAGTTTTTTTTTTATTTGCTTGTGTTTGTGTGTAGTCGAGGCATGAAATTAAATTGAATTTATAAAAAGTAAAGTTTATAAAATATATTATGAAATGAGAGTATTATTATTATTATATTAGTAAAATATAAAAGTAATGGAAAATGTAAGAAAAGTAAGATAGATGTATGTTTGTAAATAAAAAAATAAGTTAAAAAGTAATTATGAAATTTATTGTTAAATAATTAGAAAAAATTATGAATTTAATGATATATATTAAAATTTTTTTACTATTTTGTAGTATAATTAATGTAGAAGAAAATTTTCAAAATATTAAAAAAAATTACAATAAGACCAAAGTTAAATAAATAAGCGATGAAAAGTTATTATGATTATTTATTAATAATTTGATGAAATAAATAAAAAATATTTTATCATAACTTTAAAATTTAATTTAATGATAGTTGTTGAATCATAAAATATAAATGAATGATAATTGAAGAAATATGATAGTTGAAACATATAATATGATAGTTGAAGCACAAAATATGATAGTTAAGCATAAAATATAAGTGAATGTAAGGTATAACATGTTAAATGATACCTAATTTATTCAAATGTAATGTAGTATGTGTATTAGTTACTTATGATGGTATGAATATGTTATATTCTCTCAAATCTATGTTATAACATTTTTGTCAATAAATAAATAAACAAGAGAAATAAAATAAAGTATCTGAGAAATGCTCTAATGACTGTGGGTATGTGATTGAGTTTTAGAATTTGACAAGAAGAGGAAGGAGAAGAGATGGTTAAAAAGTGATTTAATTAAATTAATTTAGTTTTATTTTAATTGAATTTGAAATGAAATCTAATCAAAGAGGAGTGAGTGTGGATAGTAGCATAAGAGACTCTTTTTTTGAAATGGGTGCAGAGCAACATAAAAGACTCTTCATTCGAAATGTGTAGAGTATGAAAGCTTGATTTGTTGTTGTTTGGTTGAGAGCTAGCATTTGTTTTGTTTTTAAATTTGCAATGATAGTATTACACGTGAGCAGAGGGTTTGACAGGTCGTTTTACTCTTTAGTGAGCTGATGAAGAAGTTTAGTTTTATTATATTTTATTTTATTTTGTGATTGTACAAAGATATTATTTTTAATAAATCTTATTGAAGAAGTATATTTTGAAATATATTATGAGTTATAAATATTTATATTTAGATTTATTATATATTTCCAATGAAATAAAATTCTTATTATATGAAAAATGTGAAATGTTATACTCTACTTGCCTTGTTCAGTGTAGTTCCCATAGACATCTTTGCCATCTTACATCTTGAATCAAAGTACCTTCCAAAAAATCCTACATCTCTGCTTACGCCTACATCCTTCTATAATCAATTTCTCATATAGCCTTTTCAATGATTTTCTTTCTCATAATTATGCAATTTTTTTTTGTAATGTCTAAAACGAACAAATTTCCTTTTTTATCAAAATGAGCAAATCATATTAACAAAATATAATTTCAATCAAAAGAAGTCGTGCTCTCACTAATAAAAACAATTTTAATTAAATTTAATTAAAATCACTTCCGTAGAACACAATTTCTTTAAAAAAGAAAATCAATCTTCCATGAAAGATGATTTGAAAATCAAGCTATAAAGAAATCGTCTTTCATTAAAACAATTTCATTTAATTGAAATCGTCTTTATTATTGACGATTTCAAATTTTTTTCTAATTAAATTTTATTTTATTAACACAATTTGTCTATTTTAATAAAAAAAATTGTTATTTTAAACACTACACAGAAAAACTACATTATTATAAAAAAAATTTGAAAGAGTGCATTAGACAAAAATATCAATGACAATACTCTATATTTTATCCATGACCACTATTTAAGTTGAGCCAAACAGAAATTTTCATTAACATCTACAATGTTTTTAAACAAGACTTTATTTATATGATTCCATAATTTCTAAATTAATGCAACTTACATTTCTTTCTAGGTTATTACATATACTCATAGTTTTAAAGTTTTGAAAATGAGTCGAGCTCACTTTCTTTTCCTAGATCGTAACTTATCCTGGAGGCCCTCCATACGCGTACTTGTGCGTGCTTAAAAATCTGTGTGCTCAACACGTTACTAATTTTGCTCAAAACTTTGTATCCCGTCCTAAATGTATATACCTCTCGATCATTCTCCATCCATCCATGGTCATGCATCTTTATGACCCCTCTTCCATGATTTAATTATTTTAATGTTATCTTGGTTCATTTAATATTTTCTAAATACTAATATATATTATCACCCGTATTAAAATATAATTAATGAATCGAAATCAAAGTTTCGTATATTTAATCTGAACATGAGTTTTTGTAAGATAAGATTAACTTAATTACACTCTTTTCCTCTAATTTAATAAATCAATTATTTGTTTCTCATAATTTTGATAGTTCGATTGCCATTCGTACATTTAAAGAAAGAACACTTTATATTTTTATTTCTATATAGTTTTAATTTTGGTTAACGCATTTAAAGAATTTACATTTATATATTTCTACATTAACTTAGAATTCAATTTTTAACATATACGATGGCGTAATAAATCTGCATAGGTATCTCCAAGATATTTATTATTTAGTTTTTACAAGTTAAATAATTTAATATTAAATAATTAGATAAAAATATTTAATATTTAATAAATAATATTAGACAATTTAATATTAAATATTGAATAATTTAATATTACATAAGTTCTTAAATACGTTGAAAATAAAGTATAATATAAATTCACTATCCAACCAGAAATATATTAGCTAATTGGATTGTCGGCATCATCATAAATGTTAAAAATGGATGCTATGTTAATGGTGAGACTAAAATCATCAATTTTTCAAATGCGTAATTCAAAATTCAAGAATGTGAATCAAATTTATTTATTTCATAATTTTTTGGTTCAAAATTGAACAATTAAAACTATGAAGATCAAATTTGTCGCACGTTAAACTAGATAGACATAAAAATTGAATAAAGAAATATACCATTTCAACTGCCTTTTTTGGACACAGTTAACAAATAGTCTTATGTATGTCTTAAACATATAAGCTAATGTTAAATCTCTTACTTTGATGTAAATAGACAGAAAGAAAACATAATATCCATCACAATATAGTGTTCCAGAAAAAAAAAAAAAAAAAAAAAAAACAAAAAAAAAAAAAAAATTTAAAAAAAAAAAAAAAAAAAAAAAAAAAAAAAAAAACCCAAACCCCTTACGAACACAATCGTTTATAATAATTTAGAAAATAAAAAAAATTAACTTCGAAACTACTTTTTAAAAACATAAATTTAAAAATAGCTAAAATAAATAACTTTAAAAATTTAATTATTAAAAAATTGTCTTTACTATTTTTTTAAGTATTCAATTTTGAGAAATAATAAATGACTTATTAACTAGTCATAAAATTCAATAAATAAACTTGATTCAGTTCATTTTTTATATTTATAATAGTTATATTAAATAAATTTATTGTAAATGAACGAAATAAATAATGGATAAATGAATTACTTTGCAAGTTTTGATTAAGTTATACTTGTTGATCATACAGTCCACTTTGCCGTGTGCGATAAAAATGTGTTGCTGTAATACTAATCATATATAGTCAATTAGTGATAAAATTTTGTGATAATAATTGCTTTTCTGCATGACAATAAAATTTTATACATCAGTCAGTGATATAATCAAATTAAAGTAAAAGATACAGTGAAAAATACTTTTATTTTCTAAATTGATTTTGTAAAATTAAATATTTTTTAGTTGTGCTACTCCCTTGTACATGTTCTGACAGCTTAAACGCACATATAAAAGTAAACACTTCCCTTTTCATAATCCCACTTTGCTATATGTAAAAGAGTAGTTAATTATTAGTATTGTATTTCCTTGTTTCATGTTTTAAATTGTCCATATATTCATTGCCCCAACATTTTTACGTGTATAGAATATAGTCAAAGCAAAAGCTGCTTCATCGGTTCAATCTCTAATTGTTCTATGCAGAAGAAACTGAACCTATTAGCCAAATCCTAGCTTTGAATTTTCACCACACCATGTCCACTTCCATTGAAAACAAGCACCATCACATCAATGAAACCACAGCATCCAATTCTGCAGAAAGGGGCTTTCATGGTTTCTCTGGCAAGGAGAAAAGGGGTTTGGATTTTGATTTGAATGAACCTATGATTAATAAAAATACTGAGGCTTCTCTTCCTTGTATCGATGTCAATTTGGTTCCAATTTCTCAGGTAAACCATCCCCTTTCAATCTATCTCTTCATTAAAAAAATATGTTATGATAAATATTTTATTGTGTTTTTACTTGTTTTCTACTGGGTGGTTTTCATTATATGATCTAATCTTTTTTATTAGAAATTTTTTGTTAGATCGTCTAGTTTATGGCACAGTATGAAATAACACAACATGCTTTATCTTGAGTTTTATTCTGGTTTTTCTTCCTCTTTCACATTATTTAAGTTTTTCCTTTTGCTATCATGGTTTATTCCATGAATGTTCTTAATGATTTTAGGGATCGATCACATGCCATATTATTATACCTGTTGCTTTCATAATAAATATACTCTTTTATGTATGCTGTATACTACAAATGCATGTCAGTTTTGAGGTCTGCTTTTCAATAGTTCCATTTTGTCTATTGATTTTTTTTTTTGTTAAAATTGGTTTTGAAGTAAAATAATTAGTTTGGAATATTGTAAAAGTAAATTAGTGTCATTTTTTTGTTTAACACAAAATTATTTAGAGTTACTTTAGTTTAAATCAAAATCAATATTAAATCTACACTTATTTTTTCACTATCGGATCGAACATGTAATCTTTACCCAAATTAGGTTAGATGGTATTTGGACTAGATATCACAGTCGAAACATACTCAAACGCAATGCCATTTCTCATGATGAAGATAAGGTTACTTCAATTTAATTAGTGGTTTCAGATTTTTAAATAAACAGTTAAAAAATGATATTGTTCATAATGATTCTACACTAATCGAATAAGATTATCCCATTGGAGGAATATAATAATAAATATAAGTTTATTGTTTGTAAAAATATTGCCCACTTCATCTTTATTTAATTATTTTCAGAAAAAATATTTGTTAGGTTTTTAATTCTAAGGCTCTTTTTTTAATTATATGTTGCAATAATTTATTTTTCTTAAAACATTATTAATTAATTATAATTTTTAACCAAAATAATAAAATTTAAAATTAATTATACATTCTTTTTCTACTTTTGTTAGGATGGGAAAGGATGACTAGAAACCAATTACATAATAATTACTCTCCAGACATAACTAATTACTTTGAACAGCTAAAGAAATACTAAGAGTAATTTTGAAAAAAAAAGTTCAAATTATTGGCAAAGTTACCAATAACAAAATCAATTTTCTTTGCACATACTTTTAGTCCATAATAAGAGATTAAAATAACATAATTTTATTAAATGTAGAGAATAAAAGAAATTATTTTTTATTGCAATTATATATTAAGATTTGTGATATTTTCAATAAATATAAAATATGTTTTTTATTTTACATAACTTTACTTTTATTTTAATCCTTTTAAACTTGTTTATTTCAAAATAACATACAATATTGAATTTTTAGCTTTAGTCCCAACTTATACTTAACAGTCTAACTATTATTTCACTATGTTTTGTAATGCGTGTCATTTATAAGTTTTTTTTTTAATTTAATCACGGTTGTACTATTTATTTATTTATTTTAGTTTTAAAAAAAATATTTTACTTTAATCTGACTTTTTAGCCACGTCAAATACATTTAGTGATTACTTAGTAGCGGTAGGGACTTCTACAAAAATAAATCAAAAATAAAGTAAAAGTTTAATAATTTTGTTAACTAAAAATAAAAAATAAAAGGGAGATATAGAAAATATGAATCACAATGCATATATAAGAAATAAAATGGAAAAATATTAGTGAGTCCATCCTATTTATACTCTATTTCCATATATAACTTCCATTATTTTAACTCCCCTCCTCCCTCTTATTTATAAGTTAAATAGTTACATTAAATATTTCATGAATTATATTTTTAGAAAATTAATATATAAAAAGCAATATTTTTTGCATATAATGGAAAAAACCACAAATTTTAAATTAAACCTAAAACTTTACTATAAACTACTCAATCTTTGTTAAGCTGATCAAGTTATGGAAAAAAATGTTGGTTGGTAAAATGAAAAACTGATAATATTTCTATCTAAGATGCATTTATTATTTTTCTCATAATTCATATATACATATATACTTCCAAACTAACCACACACCGAGTGATAATTGGTAAATATTTTCCCACTCTAAAATTTTAATTAATATCAACTTCTTTTTTATTTCTTTCTATCATAATATATCTCCTACCAAATTTATACTTTTTTTCTTCTATTTATAGAGTGAACGTTAATTTTTTTGCAATTCATTGAAATGGCTATGGAATTTATCATACATTGAGTTTTGCAGGTTTGTAGTGATAATTGTCATCTTGCTCCGGAGTTGGATATGTTACATGCTTCTCCTACGAAAGTTATTGAACAAGTGCATTCGTCCAATTCCGATGATGTGAAAATGTTGAAGTTTCCCTTTGATCTTAATGCAAAATTTGATGAGGAGGATCAAATTTCTTGCTCCAACGAAGCACATGCAGAAGTTGGTAGTGAACCCATTCAGCCTTTACCTTCATCTTATTTGGAGGACATTCCAGACGACGTTGCTCCTACAGACAATGATAATGAGGATAGATCCAGTGTTGTCGGGGGAGTATCACACAGTTCTCAGAACAGGTTTTGTTCTTTCAAAGTTATTACATATAATCTCATAGGTTTTGTTATTGTCTATGTCACACTCAACTACATTTTCTTCTCTTGTTTTTTATTATCTTACAGGAAGAGAATGAGATCAGATGAGGAATGTGAGAAAGGGAGAGGGAAGGCTTTCCGTAGAGAAAATGTGGAAGTGAAGATTAAGAGACAAAACAAAAATATAGTAGATGATGGTTATCACTGGAGAAAGTATGGTCAAAAGCCTATTAAGGGAAATTTATTCCCTAGGTATTGTGCTCCATCTCTTTACTCTCTGCATGTTCAAGTTTGTTTATATTTTTATCAGGGATATGCATACTTAGAAGTGAATTTTAAATTTAATTTAACTGATTTGTAAAGTGATTTAACTATTAAAAGATTTTGTTTATGAGACTATATATTTAAAGGTAGACCAATAAGTGGGTGGTCCAATAGGTCTAACAACCTTGTTAAGATAGACTCTGATACCATCTTAAGAAGTGAACTTTAAGTCTATCTCAACCTTCTAAAATCAGTTTGTAAGGTGAGATTTACATCTCACTCACTTATAAACTTTTAAAAAATTTTATTTTTAGTCGATATAGGATAAATAATTTATCATTTTCAATTAAGGAGATATGTAAAAAAAGAGATAGAGAAGAAAATCAAAAAGAAAAAAAATGGTATGAACAGTAAAATAATTTCTTTTTCTCACATTTTGTTTTAGAAAAATTATTTCACAAATACACTTACATGATGCCATATAAAGAGAAGTTGAATGATAGAAAAAAAAAGTATGATAGGTAATGTAACAAGACAAAAAAAATAAGTATTTTAAGAGACGAGTAAGTATTTCATGTTTAATTTTAAAAATTGTCAAATAAAATAAATATAAAATAGGAAAACTTGAAAATCTGTTATTCAGCAAACTTGTGAAACAAGATTCTCCGCTTCACACGTAATTATATATATATATATATATATATATATATATATATATATATATATATATATATATATATATATATATATATATATATATATATATATATATATATAAACTTAAAATAAGTTACACATAATTATATTGTTAGTGAACAATTTAAATCCATTTAAAAAATATTTTAAAGTAATTTTACAGACAATAAACATCAAAATTAATGAATTGTCTTGACAATACTTTTTAACTATTATTCCATAAGCTATCATTGCATAAGCTTTTTAGTGAATGAGTTATACTCAACCTTCATTTTTATTCTTAATAATTTTCTTCCTGAATTCTTTCTTTCCCACGTAGTTTTCCTTAGTTCTTTTTTCTTTATTATTCTAGTCTCTCTCAAAATTGTTTGTGTATAGCCGCTACTTATGGCTTATAATAAAACTTAGTTTTCATACATCTTATAAATTTGATGAGTTTCTCTCATTTACATTTTTTATTAAGTGTATGATATGATTGTTATCTTGTTTACTTATCTTGTTTATTTGTCTCTTTCCTATGTTAAAAAATGTGGAGTTTTTAAATAATATAAAGTAATATTGTAGGATGATGAGTGATTTTTTTATTGTTTTTATATTAAAAATGTGTTGGATAAGAACAACAGTTCTAATCAATGATGGTTATGAAGGAAATACTTGATCATTGTAGGTGATGATATGAAATTCATCTTAAAACATAAGTGTCAATGAGAATAATAAAAGTTATTGGTATTCTATATTTCTTAACATGTAGAAACAAGTAAGCTGAAAGATGATGGAATAAAATAACACTTATGTTAGTTAGTTAACGGATAAATCAAATAAAAAAGACTTAATTAAAAAATATAAAAATTTAAAATGCCATAAAAAAAATAATAAAGATTCTATTAAAAATATGCAATATGATTAAGATGTTATGCAGCATGCATCTATCAACGGTCTTTTTAACTATTGTTTCATATTTAGTTTCAAAATTAATTATTAAAGTGAATATATTAACTAAAAGGTAATTATGTATAAGATACACATCCTAAAATTTCTGGCTCAATAAACCATTCAGGCAATTTTGAATTTTGCCACTATGCATTAACTCAACAAGTTTCCATGGATGTTTTCTAGGGCCTACTATAAATGCACAGCTGCTGGGTGTTCTGTAAAGAAGCACGTGGAACGTGATTCGCGCAACCAAAGAAATTTGATTAGTACTTATGAGGGAAGACACAATCATGAAAAACCAACCCATAGGAACCCTAGGAAACAATATGTAGATGATGAAGAAGATGAAGAAGATGAAGAACTTGCTGCCGTTGATGCAGCCAATACCCTATTGACTTTTGAATCATCTGGGACTAGGAACTTTTCCAATACCCCAAACCTTGCAGAACCTCGAGTTCATACTCTTCAACTACTTCCTAATGAACCAAATCCTGAATTTTTCAATAGGTTCATGAGACCCAACCATTTTGGAAGTTTCAACAATAACATGAATATTGGGTCTTCCTCCTACACTCCCCGAACGCATTATTCTTCTTTCTTGAATAATGCCGTTACCATGCCTTACCGTTCCTTTGGACTTAACCGTTATGCTGCCCCTCAACCTAGGGTTCCAATTCGACCACCATTTAACATGCCTTTTGCTTTTGGAGGTTTTTCTCAGAATTGGATGAATTCTAATTATGGGTCCAGTTCAGTGTCTCCTTTCAGAGAAACAAGTGCAAGAGATCGTAACTGGCACTAGGTTACAGGAGCAAATGCTTCTCTTCAACGTCATCGGCACCGTTTATCCACCTTCCATATGCATGCAAAAGTTGACAGCTATCTTGTGTTTACATGAGAGCTGTCAATTGAACTATTTCCTTGGACTTTCATTTTGTGTTTTGGGTATTTTCTTTTCATGTTGTTGTTGTTTTTGGTTATTCGGATTCCAGTTAAACTGTGTTTCATAAAGTATGGACAAAAGTGCATGCTAAGACTATATATTTGAAATGAAAATTTGCTCATCATTTATGTTTTGGTTTGTGTATGAGAATTTAATGATTTAGTGTTATTCTTCTCTGTTATCACGAAATTACAAATAATTTATGACTTTCATCTTTTACAGCACTACGTGTATAGTTTATTTGTCTTCTCCTCTGTATATGAGCTACCGGGGTGAAGACATTTTTTAAGGTTACTTCAAACTATACTATACAACATTTTTTTAGTAGTGTATAAAATAAATTGATTTAACTCCTAAAGAAATTAGAATAGGGAAAGATCCATTTCCATATAGGATTAGTAAAGACTCACAATTCAATATGGCATCTCAGTTGGAGGGAATGGTAAGACCGAGAAAAACAGCTACTTGACAAGGTCATGCATGATTCAATAGAAATGGTTCTTGAAAGGTGACAATAAATACGTAAAGATCCACCAAAATTTTTTCAGAGCCTGTTAAAGCATCAATCACCATTTAATGAAACTTTTGTTTTTGGAGATTGATAATTAACAAAGAGATATTTGGAAAAGATTGTACTGAATCCTGCTGATATATTTATTGTTGTTTCTTTAATTAGCATTGTCCACCTTTTCATATATCTTTTTTTATCTACTATCTGGAATCTTTGGTATAATTAGTTGGAGTGCCAAAGGAATAGGACAGCAGACTACATTTCCTACTACAACATTATCTTACCCTTGGGAAGAAAGCTACAAAGACTTAGATTAGAACTCATCATTTGGTCCTGATAATATATGCAAAGCTGGAGGATTTTACCTTTTTCGATTCATGACTGGTTTTTCAACCTGATTGTGGATACAGGTTTTGGTATCCTTTATCTATTTATATATACAATATTTTTTTTGCTATTGAAAAATAAATGACCTACATATTATAAAATATAAAAGAACAGTAAAAAATAAAAAAACCTACTAACAAGATGGAACAATCAAAGAGTGAAAAAATACAAGAATAATTTCAAAAATAAAAAAAGAATGATTCAAGAAAAAAGTTATGAGAAATGGACTTTTATTATAAGACTTTTGTCTCTCTAATTAACTTGTTACAAATAATAAGGGACTAGTCCTATTTATACTACTGAAAGAAAACATTTTAGATTTGTAATTAATTTGAAGATAATTCTAGACTCCTCCTACCTACCCTATTAATATATAGAAATCTCTAGATTATTGTACATATAATAAAAAAAAACTTTATTTTTAACACTCCTCCTTAAGGTCAATTTTTGGATATTACACGAAGGAATTCAAAGGAAGCCTTGGAAAGTGACTTTGTGAAAATGTCGACAATATTTTCTTCATTTTGCACTTTCAATACGTCAATGATGTTGTCAAGAACCTTTTCTCTATAAAGTGATGCTCGATCTCAATATGCTTGGTTCTTGCGTGAAATACTAGATTATTTGTGAGCTTGAGAGTACTTTAATTATCTCCAAAAAGTGTAGTTGGCTTAGTTATAAGATAATGTAGATCGTTGACAAGTCTTTGAAACTAAATGCATTCTTGAGTAGCAAGAGCAACAACTTTGTACTCTACCTCTGTACTTGACAACGAAACTGGATTTTGTTTCTTGCTATCGACCAAGAAATACTTGTACTGCCACTAAGCGTATCCTAAAGTGGATCTCCGATCATCCAAATCTCCGCCAAAATCAACGTAAGTGAAACCAACTAGAGAGAAGGTAGCTTTCTTCTTGAAAATTAGCCCCATATCAAGAGTTGAGTTGACATATTTCAAAATCCTTTTTACTGTTTTTAAGTGAGGTTTTCTCTGTGATTGCATAAACTTGTTAACCAAACCAACTGAAAAGGAAATATCGAGTCTTATGATAGTTAAATATAGAAAACTATTGATAAAAGCACAGTAAGGCTTTAGATTGGCCAGAAGTGATAATTCTTCATGCCTTAACTAACTGTTTGCTTCCAGTGGAGTTGAACACCTTTTGCTTTGATTCATCCTATATCGTTCAACTAACTTCGTAGCATAACTTTCTTGAGAAATAAAGATACCACTTGCCAAGTTTGTCACTTCTAAGCCAAAAAGTGATGCAACTCCCCCAACTTCTTGATATCAAATCTATTGGTAAGCTCATCTTGAAGCTTTCCAACTTCCATTGCATCTTTGCCTATTATTATCATATCATCCACATGCAACAATACAACCAGATGCAAGCTTCTTTATTTTTTGACAAACAAGCTAGAGTCTGAATCCGAAGCTTGATAGCCACAAAATTGTAAATATTGAGAGATTTTACCATATCATACTTGTAGAGCTTGGTTGAGCCCGTAGAGAGCCTTTTTAAGCTTGCACGCATAATTAGGATGAGAGTTATAAACATAACCTGGAGGTTGCTCCATATAGATGTCTTTATTCAGCTTCCCGTATAAGAATGCATTCTTAACATCAAGTTTCCATAATTTCCAATCATGGAATGTTGCTAAGGCCAAAACCATGCGAACTGAAATCATCTTGGGTTACGGAACTAAAATTTTCTTCATAGTCTTCTCCATATTTTTTTAGAGAAGTCTCAAGCCACCAACCGCGCTTTATATCTTCCAACACCCCCTTCCGCTTTTCTTTTTGTATGTCCATTTACAAAAAAACAAGTTGTACATCTTTTGGCTTAGAAATAAAACTCTAAGTTTGATTTTTCTCGAGTCCCTTCATTTTATCATCCATTGCAAGCTCTTATTCTTTATTTCCTTTCTTCAAAGGTACGGGATTCCTCATTATCAATGGGACCTGTGAAAAAACAAAAATATATGTTTATAAAATTTTCATCTTTATAGCATACAAGTTTGATAATGGTTCTTTGTGGCTTCTCAAATCTAGTTGCATCAGTTGATTCTTCTGGATATATTGTAATTCAGATTGTTAAGTGATTGAACTCTCCCTTTCACCTTGCTTCTCTAAAGAATTATCAATTATATCCAATTATATATATATATATATATATATATATATATATATATATATATATATATATATATATCAATTTATATA
>Ga0209700_106151_pt1 | contig 19085 bp, 11 predicted proteins | sample SiratroredBW_FD_187528 | JGI IMG/M metagenome (GOLD analysis project Ga0209700, IMG submission 187528) | Root nodule microbial communities of legume samples collected from California, USA - Siratro red BW (SPAdes) (version 2) | ecosystem: Host-associated > Plants > Roots > Nodule | place: USA...
TATGGATTTGATACCATTACCCGTCAATGAACAAGGAAGCCTTGATGGTAAGAAGAAAGCTGAGAAGGTGAAAGAAATCCATGAGCGAGTTAAACAACAGATTGAAAAGAAAAATCAGCAATATGCATCTCATGCCAATAAAGGAAGGAGACGAGTCACATTTGAACCAGGAGATTAGGTATGGGTGCACATGAGAAAAGAAAGATTTCCAACCCAAAGAAAATCTAAATTGGCTCCTAGGGGAGATGGACCATTTCAAGTGATTCAAAGAATAAATGACAATGCTTACAAAATTGACCTCCTAGGTAAGTATAGTGTTAGTGATACTTTTAATGTTGCTGATTTATCTCCTTATGATGCAGGCGAAGATTCAAGGTCGAATCCTTTTGAGGAGAGAGGGGATGATGAGAACCAAGAGCTGAGGTTTAACCAACCTCAAGCACCTGCACAAATAAATAATTCAAAGGATGCTTTGCAAATTCCAAGTGCACCAATCACCAGGTCAAGGGCCCAAAAACTGAAAGAGACATTGATTGGGCTAATTCAAGACATTTTGACTGCGCAAACAAAGTCTAAGATTGAATTGAAGCCTAATCACGTTCTTAATTTGATATGGGCTTATGAAGAAATTAAATGAAGGAGATTTAGGCTAAAAGCAAATCATTTGAAGAGAAGGGCCCATAGAAAATGCATCTCCAGATTTAGTTTAAGTGTAAATGGGCTATTTTGGGCTTAGGTTAAAATCTGAAGAGTCACCCATTATTTTGTGGACATATTTTAAATTTTTTATTTTGATGTATTTTGATTAATTTTCTATAGGGCTTAGAGTAGTCATCCTTAGTAAATTGTGTTTTTCGTTTTCCCATTTGATGTAATAATTAGTCATCTAAAAGTGTGCCAAAAAGCTGCTGCTGCATTAAATTTGGAGGCTTCTAGGTTGTTGAAGAGTTAGGTTAGCTTTTTAGAAGCTCAAAGGTCTACTTAAGTAAAAAAAACACATGTAAACAACAACTTTGGATGGAAAATACGAATTTGAATCTGAAAATTTCAGAAGTGAGAGTTTCTCTCTTGAGTTCTTCATTTGGACTTGTAACTTATCAAGGGCTGATCATCCTTGTGGCGTTTACCATACTTTAGGGTCTTTGCTGCATTTTCTTTTTCGCAAGACAAGGGTTCTAAGTAGATCATCCTAAATCTGAATACTTAAGGATCTTGGGGCATTCAACTACTCTTTGTTGTGGGTTCTGGGGTTTATTCCTAACCAAGTTCACATCATGAAGAAATCGTGCCACTGTAGCACAATTTTGTTTAGCACTCAGTAAAATCATACTAACATGGCACGATTTTATAGGTGAATTAAAATCGTGTTAATGTGGCACGATTTTAGTGTGTTTTTTTTAACTAAAATCGTGCTGAGGTGGCACGATTTCAGTTCAGAAAAAATACACTGAAATCGTGCCACATCAACACGATTTCAATTCAACTAACTTACACTGAAATCGTGCCACATCAAAATGATTTCAGTATATTTATAATTCTGCACAATATTTTGTGATTGGTATACATAAGTGATGTAATATGGAATTTTTCAAATTGATAACAAATAAATTAAAAGTTGAATGGGTCATTTTTCATTAGATTAAAAGCATAAATAAATTAAAAGTTAAATGCGTCAATTTTTATTAAATTAAAAACATAAATAAATTAAAAGTTAAATGCGTCATTTTTCATTAAACTAAAAACATAAGTTACATTGAAATATTACTCTCTATAGCGACAATTTGTTCTATTGTGACCTTTGGTTCAACAATATGAACATTTCTTAGGCTTATTGGGAATTGGGTCATCCATTTCGTTATGGATACGGTTTATAGTTGGTCTTCCAGCTTTGCTTCTTCTCATGTGTGGGTCAGGTATCATATTTAGACCCGTGTAAGGAGACCAATAGTCTTGGTTTTGAACTGGATGGAATTGAATTTTATAGGACTTTAAAATGTTGTTGAGGCTGTAAAGGGGAGAAACGAATGTGACTAACTATAGATGAGAAAATGAACAAACAGTTATGACATGTGGACAAGGCAACTTCAGGGCTTGAAACTGTCCGCAATCACACCACCATTCATTTAATTTGACTTTGTATGACATAGGTCGGCGACGAAGTTGGGGAGTGGGTATTTCCTAGACGGCAAACTCTGAGTTCTGTCTGTCACAACGCTACACAATGCACATAGCTAATTGTTGTTCATTTTTGCGTAGCTGTGCGGTAATGTCTTTCGAATATATAAGTAATCATTTTCATTTTTAAATATTCTAATAACTTTAACCACACCCACTATTCTTAAATTTCTATCAATTTTCATAAATTCATGAGGTATTGATAAAAGAAAATGAAAAACTCTTTCAAATAAATAATTAAATATTAGTTTAATATATATATATATATATATATATATATATATATATATATATATAAGACTCTTCTAATAATAAGAAAATAACCCTCTTACATTTTATTAAGGCTTTCACAGGTTTTGTATAAATTGTACACTACATCACTTATATACACCAATCACAAATATTTTGTGAAATTATAAATATACTGAAATCGTGCTGATGTGGCACGATTTTAGTATAATTTAGTTGGACTAAAATCGTGTCATTTATCAACATGATTTTAATTAACCCATAAAATCGTGCTATGCTGACACGATTTCACTAGCTGCTAAATCGTGCCACTATGACACGCTTTCTTCGTAATGATATCGTTATGACATGACGCGATTTACCCAAGATGGTAATTAAATTTTTGTTTACTCATTCTGGAAATTTCCAAACAAAATTCACAAGAATTGGAAATTTTCCTGAAGACTGCAATCATACTAAACTTTCTTTAAAAAGTAGAAAACAATTTTTTTTTCAGTCAAATCACATGAAATGAGACATTCTATGTTGACTTCAAACCATATAAAAAAGTATGTTTGAGGGTTAAAATTTATAATCCGTCATATTATTTTTTGAGTTAACAAGCGGTACTTAAAAAAATCATAAAAAATAATAATATTTAATTATTCATTTACTTTTGCAGGAAACTTTAAACGTAAAACTCAACTAAAACGTCATCTTATATAAATGAAAAGGATAACCCTTACATATTAAATTAATGTTTAAAAAAATAATTTGAAAGATTAATTATTTCTCATAATATAATCCTACTATATTATTAATTGTGATCTTTTTATTTATAAAAGTTATATTGACTATTTATTTATATTAAATTGAATATCTAAAAAAGTTGTAATGTTTTTATCTACTTAAAGTTTTTATTGAACATAAACTATCTTAATATTTACTTTAATTTATAAAAAGTTGCCATAAAAAATATTTTGAAAAATAATTTTTGATTCTCTTTTTCATAATTATACAGTACATGAAAAAAACTATTTAGAAAAAAAAATATTTAGAGACCAATTTTTAGCTATCAAATAAAATAGTTACTAATTATAATCAAGATAGTCACTAAATTAGATTTTGATTAGTAAATAAATATAAAATAGAAATAATGATTGAATTTAGTGACCAATTAAGTCAAAATAATTGATATTTAATATCAGTTATTAAAATTAAAATTTTAATAAATTATATTGTTAGATTCTAAATTAGTCTCTACTAATAAATAAATAAAACTACAAACTCATACTTTCAATATCTTTTAATACTTTTAATATGAAAGTATATGTAGAAAGAAGTTTTCTCATTTCTTTCCATATCACTGTGCTATCCTTAAATATCAATACATTATACCATTAAAATTAACAATGAACCCAACACATATATTATTGGACTCAAATCATAAATAGTACTTTTTAATGAAAGTATATCGATGCGAAGAATGTTTCCATCTCTTTCAATATCACTGCACTGTATTCTTAAATATGAATACATCTATAGAAATGATATGCAATGTTAGAATTTTATTTTTGTATTTTTATATATATATATATATAGACTTATAATTTATATGTATTAAAATTTGTATTGGCAAAATATATTTTTTATTAATAGATGTGATAGGGACATCTGTTATTGATAATTTTAAGTTTGTAAAATTGAATTTTTTAGAAAAGTATTTTAAAAAGGGGTCTATTATTAGTAAAAGTGGAATCTGTACTAATTATCTCGTTTTAATATATTTTTTTAAAATATATTTAATTGATGTTTTAAATTAAATTATATGAAAGAAAATAATGTAAATTTCGAAAATTCTTGTGAAAAAGGAAATTTGTTAAAGGTGCGTTTTCATGGACAAACCTACCACCAGAAAAAAGTGATTTCGAGAAAACAAACTACAATAAACAGAAAAATAAAGGACAAAAACACGTAGTAGTTTTTTAATATTAATCGAAGTGGGGTTCTGAATTACCTTCTGAAAATAATGAGTGTCTGACATATCAAGACAATACTGAAAATTAAATAATTTTTAGTATTATATTTCTTTTTAACATACTTTTATTTTATTTTTCTTAAAAATAATTTTGACAATGTTATAAAATTGAATCGTACAAAATTACACTTTTAGAATAAATAAATATTTGTTTTCTAAATAGAATTTCAAGATTTAAATAAGTTTTCTAAATTCAAAATAACTAAAATATTTGTTTTCAAATCATAAATTAATAAAAATTCGTACTTGTAGAATGAAGGTGTAGTGTCATGAAACTCGTACAAAATATTACATCCAATGTTGAATTTTATTCTACTCCACCACGAACACCATCTTTCACGGATTATACGGTGCACTCAAGTGCAAATGCTAAGAAAATTTACGAAAATCTCCAAAATGACGAATTCTTACTCCACCTCTGTATTTTCGTCCTACACCTCTATAAAATTTTAAATTCCCAAACTACCCTTATAAAAATGACTAAAAAGAATATGTCTTTCTCTAATATAAACAATGCAGAGTGCAATTCAGAATGAAGCACAATATCTGTTTTTCCTCAAATACATCGTCGACAGTGACGTTTTTTAAGGTTTAGGAGGTGATTAAACGTGCAAACCAAATGCAAAATTGACGCGGGGCGGGGGGTAGGGGGGGGGGGGTTTAATCCGATTTGAAATTTGTAAACCGGATGTCAGACCATCTGGTTTACAATTTTCTTGAAATTTTAAATTTCTTTTTTTTTATTGTGCTGAGATGTTGAAATGTTATGTTACAGATATGGATAGTCTTTGTAGATATTTAGAGGAAGTAAATAAGGTATCTGATATAAATGAAGGACATGAAAGTAGTTTAGTGGTTCGGAAAGAAGACTGCAGCCTTGATTTTACAACTGATGAGGCAAAATGATTTGTATTTATTTATGTTTAAGAAATGTAAATTAATTACATAACAATGTGATATATTGTGTAGGTGTTTGGTATATGAGATGAGTTACTTCAATGGGTTTGCAATACTCAGATTTGATAAAGCAACTGGAGCACAAGGTATGAAGACATTTGTCTTGTTGGGATGTGAAAGAAGTGGAAAATATAGAAAATACAAAACAGATTTAGAGGTGAGTATAACCGGCACAAGGAAGTGTGACTGTCCATTCAAATTGCATGACAAACCAATAAAATGTGGAGAAGGTTGGGTTTTGAAAGTTATATGTGGGTTGCATAATCATGAATTGGCTGAGACATTGGTAGATCACCCTTATACTGGTAGATTATGACTCGATAAACACGCTTTAGTTGTAGACATGACAAAGAGTTGAGTGAAACCAAAGAACATATTGCTTACACTTAAAGAGAAGAATGATGACAATGTGACGACAATCAAACAATTGTATAATACCATATATACATACAAGAAACCGATTAGAGGATCAAGAACTGAAATGCAATAGTTGATGATGTTGTTGGATCGTGAAAAATATATTCATTGAAATAGGTGTCACGAGTCCTCCTAAGTTGTGAGTGATATATTTTGGACTCATCCTAATTCTTTGAAGTTGTTAAATGCATTTAGCAATATCTTGTTGATGGATAGCACATACAAGACCAATAATTATAGGCTTCCACTGCCTCAAATTGTAGGTGTGACATCGACAGGCTTAACTTTCTTAGCTGCCTTTGTTTTGATGTCTAGTGAACGTGAAAACAATTTCATTTGGGCTTTACAAAGATTACGAGGGTTGTTTTTGAGAGGAGATGTGTACCCTAAAGTTATTATTAGTGATAGGGACCTTGCTCTGATGAATGCTATTAAAGTTGTTTTCCCATAAGTTTCTAACTTACTGTATAGGTTCCACATAAATAAGAATGTAAAGGCCAAGTGTAAAATGCTTGTTCATCCCAAGGAGGCCAAACTTGTTAACCTTTCTCCCATGGGACATTAATTTTAGGACTCACCGATCCTAAATAAGAAAAAACCAAATCATATAAAAAAGTTCACATATTAAGTGCAACATAAACACAAAAAAAAATTATAGCATAATCTTACCTCACCCTGCCACAGTCTCAACGTCACATGGTGATTATAACTTACAGACAAAGACACATCAAATGGTTCCCAAGGAAAACTTACAGCCTCACCAGCATCAACACCACCAACAGGAGCATCAGCACCACCAACTGATGTTGTAGGCCTTGTCCAACCTTCAGACTGGGAACCACGTCCTCTGGTCCTGACCATATCTGTCAAAGTCTACCGTTAATATTAATTTAAAAAAAATTAAACAATACTAAACCGGATGGCACCTCATCTGGTTTACATTTGCAATTAAATTGTAAACTGGATGAGGTGTCATCCGATTTACATTTCCAAATAAAAATGTAAATCGGATGAGCGTCATCCTGTTTATAAAAGCAAACCCTTCACCGTCGTGATTCGTTGTCGATGACCACCAAAATCAACAAATTAACTACTCAAATCTATAATACCATTCACAAATTTCTCAGAAACATCAATAATTACTTACCTACAATTTTCTTAAAGTTTTAATTGAAGATTTTGACAAAATAAGGATGCTCGTCTTCCTCCCTAAACGCAAATTATCATCGATAAAAGAAAATCATTTAAAGGTAAAAATTCATATCATCCTTTTGGTTTGATGAATCAAATGTACCTCAAATTAGTTATGAAATTAGATGTACGAGTTAATTTAGTTTCTGAAACCAAAAGAAATGTGATTTTAGTCTTACAATTACAAAATAGATCTTTGTAGTCCAGAAAGTTGTTGAATAGGATTATTTTAATTCATTAGAAATTACAAGAATAATGTTTAATATGTGATTCATCTTTGGTTGTTTTAAGCATTAAGATGGCATTTTCATAATTAAGTAATTAAATTAACGGCATTTCTAATTTTAAGAAGTGTTTTCTCAAAATTCTAGTTAGCCAATTTAGCAATTCGAGGTGGTGTGATGATAGTGTAAGAGAAATCCAACTAATGTTTTGCTTGGACAGGAAAAAATGAGTGAAAAAGAATAGGAAAAAATGAGATTGTTTGAATTTAGAAAAAAAGAAGAAAATAAAAGAAAAAGAGTGAAAATTTTGTTGTTTATTTGATTGATGCAATAAAAGGAAAATGTAAATTAATTGGGTAATATAATGAATTATTAAAATACTCTGTTTTAAAATTTAATAAAAATGAATATAATTAAATTTGAAAGATGATTAATTATGAAGTGATTATTTATAAAATTAAAATAATTTTAAACAGATGTTTCAAAATTGAAAATTAATTAATTTAAAGAATTAATTGCATGTACTATTTTTTTATACTAATTTAAAAAAAATTAAAGTATAGTTAACAAATTTACAAATAGAAAATAGGAACTACACATTAATTGACAAATATAAAAATTAAAATATGAGTACATAATTAATTTCGAAGCTACAAATTTAACAATTTATAAAAAAGTTAATTATAAAAAATATGTTTATTATATTAATCTAAGTAAAGTATATAATCTAGATATACTGAGATACTGTAAAACATGTCTTGGATGAACAAATAAATTTGAGTCAGATATCATTTTAATAATTTAATTTCATATATGCAGTAATGTTTTTTCTAATATTATACCGTAAAAAAATATGAAAACCTATATATTATAATAAGTCAATTAAGTTATCAATTGTTATATGTTTTACATGTTTAAATATTAAATAATTTTAAATCATTACATTTTTTATGTCTACAAAACACATATCTTCCTCTATGAAGATTCATTTATTAATTGACGATGAAAAAGACAAGATCATGAATATGATGAACAAGTTGTATTAGGATATCGTTATAACAATTTAATTTAATTTTATAGATGCAATAATAACTTTTTAATATTATACAATACAAGATCATGAAGACAGCCTTTTAAATGACGGTCATTGGAAGTCATCACTGAAATATACTTAGAATTAGTTCTTCAACTTAATAGTATTCGTGTTAATCTCTATAGAAATTATCTATATTTCATGAAGATTTAACTAGACTGATTTAGATAAAATTTTAATTTATAGTGTGTAAACTCCTATAAAACACTTTCACACAAAAAACATGTAAATAAATATATAGATAAGAATATATTATTGACAGAATTTATAATACTATACAAGTAATTTTCTTTTAACGTACTTTTATATTATTTTTTTTTCTTAAAAATATGTTTGACACATTGTTAATGTTTTAGAAATGAATCATACAAAATTACAATTTTTTAAAGTTCAAAATTTAAATTAATTTTCTAAATCCAAAATAACCGAAAACTCATACTTTTATACGTGCGATAAAATTTGTATGTAATGTTTGAATTTTATTTTTATATTACTTAAAAGGGACGTTCTTTAAATATCTTTTTATCTAATTTTGTAAATTCCATTGAGTCGTTTTACCTAGCTTTACCTCTTGGTTAGAACTGAAAAATGTTATGGTGCTAAAGAATTTTTTGCTAAAACACTTTACAAAAGAATTTGGCTAACCAAGTGAAGCTCTTACGAAGAATAGTATCTTTTATAAAGTGTGTTTTCATAGACAAACTTGCAATAAATAAGAAAATAAAGGACAAAAAACATGTAGCAGTTTTTTTTAATATTAATTGAGGTGAATTTCTGAATTACCTTATCTAAAATAAAGAATTTAATTAAAATTAAAATGTCAAAATTTATCCGGTCAACGACGGAGATCTGATATCATATATCTCTATGTGGCAAAGTATTTATATGGTGTTTACATAATTAAATTAATATAAATTTATAAAAAATAAATTTTATTTTATTTTATACTTTCACAAAAACAGCCACATTTTTATTTATTTAATTTAGTTATTTCAAAATAATTATTTTAGTTTATAATAATCATCAAATTGAAATTAAAATAGGTAATTCAATTTTTAATTTATTGTTTTTAAATTTTTAGGTATTTTTTATTTTATTTTTGACTCTTTTCATCCATACTCTCTTGTTTCTATTAATAAATTAATTATTAATTGGTTATCATACAAAAATATTAAAGTACCACATTTTAATAAAAAAATACCTTATTTTATTTAAGTATTATCAAGTAATAACTAGTTTTAATTTAAAACTAGTAAAATTTTGTCAAGAAACTAAAACTATTAAAACTATAAGAAATTATATGAAATAGAAAAGAGACTACTTGTCATAAAATCTATGTTTCCAAAAACTCCTTTTATAGGCTACGAGATATTATACACTTAATATCTGTATTAGACTCTTTAAAAATACATCTATATTCCATGAAAATGTTACTAGATTGATCTAGATAAAATTTTGAATTATAATGTGCAGAATGGGTGAAACACTTGTATAAATATGTCAAAATAACTAGAATATTTAATTTACACTATATAATAAAAAATATTCCTTAACAATATTTGCATGTCTAATACTTTTGAAAACAATTGAGTAAAGATTTTTCTTTCATACTAATATCTAAATATCATAAAAATTAATTATCTTTAAAAAAATAATTTTTTTTTATATAATTAGACTAGAAATCAAATACAAAATTCTTAACATTTATCCTTACAATGTTTGGGGACATGAGTTGAGTCATTCATTCATAGGAAGCTCGTGTAATTTCATTTATATTATTTTTTTGTTTATAGATTTATATGTATTGAGATTTGTGTTAATAAATATACTTTTCATAATACATGTGATAATACTATTATACATTACTGGTTTGTAAAGTAAAAATATTTTTTTAATAAATATATTAAGTCTCTGTTTATTTTCAACGATAAAAATTTACAAAACAGATAAAAAAAAATGAAAATTGAAAAAGTAATATATCAAAATAAGAAAAACTAAAAAAAAAAATCTTCAAATTTTCTTCTCTCTTAAGTAAAGATTTGTGAAAAAAGTTAGTATAAAATATTTTTTAAAATAATTAATATATATATATATATATATATATATATATTTAGTTGTATAATATACTAATTGTATAATATAAATTAATTAAATAAATTATAACTAAGTTAAAATAAATAAACACCCTGAAAAAAATCTGAGTAATACATGAAAATAAAACAAGCATGTAAAATACACTCATAAATTCACTCACCCACTCTTGATAATGAATATGATGAAAATCAATCTAGTTGATATGTTAAAAAGAAAGTGTAATGTTAATAAAGTGGTGTTTGTACTAGTATATTTTTTAAATATATTCAATTGATGTTTTAAATTAAATTATATGTAAAAAACATAATATGAGTTTCCAAAGTTGTAACAACCTAGAAAATCTGTCATTTGAGTAGAAATGGTAGAAGTGGAATGAACACTTGATTATTATATTATTAAACTAAAAACGCGTATTTATAGAAAAAGTAAGTATTCAACTCTCGTTTCCTTCACTCAAGTCATCATCTCTCTAAAACCCCTAACTCTCTTTTTCCTCCGACTTCTCTCTAAGTCTCCGCTTTCGTACCTCATCAGTTTCTCAAGCGGAGCTCACCATTGGACTCGTGACGGAGAATAGAGCAAGTCTACCCGATTAGAATCTCTGTTAGAGTAAGTTCGTTTTCTGCCCTCTTCCCTTAGAGCCATTTTTAGGTTTTCATTTTCCTCTACCTTATGAGCTTGCAGGTGGCTTCTGAGATATCAGGTAGTGCCTTTGTGAGCTCAGTTCCTTAGTGTTTTAGTCTGATCGTTGATCAGAGGTCCTTTGCTGTAGATTCGAGTTCTTGAAGATCTTAGGCTTTGGGGCTATTAGAGAGAACTTCTAGTGCAATTCAGGTAAGGGAAGCTGACTTGCATTTTACTTAATTCCAATTTGTTTGTGAGTTAAGCTTTCATTCAAAATATGTCTGTGGAAATGCATCTGTGATGGTTTATTTACTCATGAAACTTAAGTTGAGTTCTTAATTGTTTATTCATTCTGGTATGTATGATGTGTATGTGGTAATTGATGGAATGCAAGTTGAATTTTTAGTTAAGTTAGTCATCTGAGACATGTGTGGTAGCTCTGTGGTAGTAAAAACTGCATAAATTGTTTTTTGCATAATTTGCCTAGGCGACATCATCTAGCCCAGGTGAGACTGGTTTCGAGTAGCAAGTATGCTCTCTGCACTGTTTTCACCCAAGCGAGAAGTTCCTCGCCCAGGCGAGAAAGTAGTCTCGCTCAAGCTAGGGTACAGTCGCCCAGGCGAGAAAGCCTTTGGAGCAAGTGTGATCTCTGGACTAAGGCGAAAAAAGACCTTGCTCTTTGGACTATTTTCGCCTAAGCAATAAATTTTTCAATCAGGCGAGGGGTATTTTCGCCCAGGCATAATTGGTCTAGCTCAAGCTAAAAAAAAAGTTTGTTTTGGCTTTTTGTTTCGATTAATGTATGTATTTAATAAAATTGATTAATTAATAATTTAAGTTTAATTATACTGATGGTTTAGTGACTTCTTTAAATATTGAGATTGAAGTGGAGATTGATATTTAACAGTGAATGAATACATGAGTAGAGATCTATATTGTGATGTGATATTGTTAAAAGTGTTGATAAAGTTGGTCAACGCCTAGGCATAGTGTTTTTAGGAAAGAAAACACTCGTGTCTTGGTTAATTAGGAAGTGCATTGTCTAAGGATCTGATCAATAACGATTGATATTCTGACTCTACTAGTAATAGAAATCAAACAGATGATCATTACTAGGTGGTGAGAGTCGAAGGAGGCCTGAACTAGGTGACTGCAGCTTGAAATATAACTAGTCAGGAAAGTCTCAGGGGAACTAACCCTGTCATACATGATTGATGATTCATTTGTGTGAGGGTTGTGTGGATTCACAGTTTGGAGATGTATGGCAGGTGCATATCTCGGGGTCTATTCAATGCACAAGTCTTCCGGAAGTAGAGTCATGTTTATAGTGTGTTAGATTCTTATATTGTGATGATATATGAAATTGAATGTTTTTGATTTGTTAAAATTTGGTTAGCTTACCCTTTTCTTTTGGTGGTATTGTGTTTGATTTTCTATTTGTGATGATCGTGTCTTGACATGGGAGCAAATAGTGCTGCAGATGGATCTTTGAGAGATCATTTAGGTTGAAGGATGCTGTTAGGAATAGTATTATATTTTGAAAAACTTGTATATGATATTGTAAATATGTTTTGAAATTTCAGTTTAGCATTATTATGTAATCTTGATGCATGTTAACTATGAAGTACTGTAAGATATGCATGATGTTAATACTTTAGTTGCCTTAATAGAAGCTTTAATTTTGTGGGGTGTTACATTTTATGGTATCAAAGCAAGTCGAACCTTAGGTGACTTGCGGGTTGTGGGTTTGCCAGTGTGTGAACTCTTTAGATGATTAGTAAGCCTTGTAGTTGATCTTGCCTTATAAAAAATGATCTTAAATCTTTCTTTTGTGTCTTATAGAATGGCTCCTAGACCTCCTACTCCGCCTTCACCTCCGTTTGAGTTGAGTCAGATAGCTAGAGCAATGGAGATGATGGCTGCTGCCATTCAGTAGCAGAATTTGGTGGCTCAAAATCAGTAGGCGGTGATGCATCAATGGGATGCCATGAGGACAGCTGACACCTCTTCTTCTAGTCAGCCATAGGGACAATTGGAATTGGTTGATTTTCTGAAGCACAATCCTCCTAAGTTCATTGAGAGCACCACCCCTGACCAGGCAGATCAATGGATCAGGGATATTGAGAAGATCTTTAAAGTCACTTCTTGCTTTGAAGATCAGAAGTTGAATTTTGCCACTTACCTTCTGTCTAGAGAAGCTGAGTTCTGGTGGGCTGGTGCCCAGAGGATGATGGAAACCAAAGCTGAGCCCATCACTTGGGGAAGCTTTAGAGAGAGATTCTTGGAGAAGTATTTCCCTAACAGTGCATGGTTTGCCAAGGAAGCTGAATTCCTCAGGTTGGAGCAAGGAGGTATTTCTGTGACTGCATATGCTGCCAGGTTTGAATACTTGGCTAGGTTCTACACTCAATCCATATCTGAGGATTGGAAGTGTAGGAAGATTGAAGAGGGATTGAGGCATGGGTTGAAGAAGGTTGTTGCTCCTCTGTGCATAAGAGAGTTCCCTGCACTTATTGAGAAGGTAAAGATGATAGAAAATCTGGAGAAGGATGACAACAGAGTCATGAGGAGCCATGGAGGAGGGTCTGTTAGTGGGAAGACTAGGGCATAGCTACAGAAGCCCTATGACAGGCCTTCACAGCCCAGAGTTGGGCCTACTCCACAACAGCAACAACAACAGTTTAGGCCTCAGCAACAACAGTTTTGGAGGCCCAGGTGTTATACATGCCAGAAGGAGGGCACATGTCCGGAAATTGTCCTAACAGAGTAGTGACGACTCCTGCTGGTGGTTCTCAGCAGTTGAGGAATGAAGGCATCAGGCCTAGAGCTACAGGCAGGGTGTTTGCTATGACGGGAGCTGAAGCTGCGGGATCAGATGGTCTCATACAAGGTACTTGTTTTATAGCTGGTAGAGGTTTGAAAGTCTTGTTTGATTCTGGAGCGACATATTCTTTTGTGTCACATTTGTGTGTTGATGAACTTGGTCTGGAAGTCAGAGAACTGCACTTTGAACTTCTAGTTTCTACACCAGCATCTGGGATTGTGTCGACCTCAGTAGTTTGTGCTGAGTGTCCAGTAGTAGTAGAAGGGTGTAGATTCAAGGTGAATCTGATATGCCTACCTCTTTTGGGGTTGGATGTTATTCTTGGGATGGATTGGCTAGCTACCAATCACATTCTCACAGATTATGGTTAGAAGAGATTAGTGTTTCCTGAAGTTGAGAGTCATTTTTGGTTTCTATTCATCAAGTGATGAAGGAGTTGAGGGATGGGTCAGAGCGTTTTGTGATCTTAACTAAGATGAAAGTAGAGAGTGAAGTAGAAATGCAGACTATACCTGTAGTGAATGAGTTTATGGATGCATTTCCAGATGAGGTACCTGGATTACCACCTAAGCGGGAAGTGAAGTTTTCAATTGACCTAGTTCTTGGAGCAGGTTCAGTTCCAATGGCACCATATAGGGCTCCTGCTGAGCTGAAAGAATTGAAGAAGCAAGTTGAAGAATTGTTGGAGAAACAGTTTATTCCTCCCAATGTATCTCCATGGAGAGCACCAGTATTGTTGGTCAAGAAGAAGAATGGGAGTTCTCGATTGTGTGTGGACTACAGGCAGTTGAACAAGTTAACAATCAAGAACAAGTACCCTGTACCTCAGATTGATGATTTAATGGATCAGTTGAGTGGGGCAGCAGTGTTTTCTAAGATAGACCTGAGATCGGGATATCATCAATTTTGGTGAAAGCTGAAGATGTGTCGAAGACAACTTTTAGATCTTGCTATGGACACTATGAGTATGTGGTGATGTCGTTTGGAGTCACCAATGCTCCAGCTCTGTTCATGGATTACATGAATAGAATCTTTCGTCCTTTTCTAGAAAAGTTTGTTGCAATCTTTATAGATCACATTGTTATTTATTCAAGGACTAAGGATGAGCATGGTGAACATCTAAGATTAGTATTGGAGATTTTGAGGGAGAAGTAGTTGTACGACAAACTCTCTAAGTGTGAGTTTTGGTTGGAGGAAGTTAATTTCTTGGGGCACGTAATTTCAGCTTAAGGGATATTTGTGGACCCTGCTAAAGTGGAAGCAGTATTGCAATGGGAATACCCTAAGTCTATCAAAGAGATTAGGAGTTTTGTGGGTTTAGCTAGCTACTATAGATGGTTTATTGAAGATTTCTCGAGGATAGTAGCACCGTTGACACAATTGACTCGTAAGGATCAACCTTTTGCATGGATTGATCGGTGCGAACAAAGTTTTGTTGAGTTGAAGAAAATATTGACCAGCGCTCCAGTGTTAGTGATTTCTGATACAAGCAAGTCATTTGAAGTTTATTGTGATGATTCACACCAGGGACTGGGTGGTGTACTGATGCAAGAGAGGAGAGTAGTAGCTTATGCTTCGAGGTAGCTCAAAGTTCATGAGAGAAATTACCCTACTCATGACTTAGAGTTGGCGGAGGTGGTGTTTGCATTGAAGATCTGGAGGCACTACTTATATGGAGTTCAGTTTCAAGTGTTTAGCGATCACAAAAGCTTGAAGTACCTGTTTGACCAAAAGGAGCTGAACATGAGATAGAGAAGGTGGATGGAATTTTTGAAGGATTATGAATTTCAGTTGATGTACCATCCAGGAAAAGCGAATGTAGTGGCAGATGCCTTGAGCAGGAAATCAATTTAGATGTCAACGTTAATGATAGAGGAGTAGAAGTTGATTGAGCAGTTTAGAGAATTGAATTTGGAGGTGAATTTTCACCAAGATTTTATTAGTTGTGGAAGGCTAACCATAACTAATGATTTCTTTGGAAAGATCAAGGAGAACCAGTTGGAAGACCCGAGCCTGAAGTGTACTATAGAGTTGTTGGGAACAGAGAAGACAAGAGACCCGAGCCTGAAATATATTTGTTATTAATAGATGTGATAGAGATATCTGTTGTTGATAAATTTTAATGTTTGTAAAAGTGATTTTAAAAAAAAAAGTATGTTAAAAGAGTTTGTACTATTAGTAAAAGTAGAGTCTCTATTGATTATTTTTTTTAATATATATTTTTTAAAATATATTTTGTTGATGTTTTAAATTAAATTATATAAAAAGAAAATAACACCAGTTTTGAAAGTTCTTGTGAAAAAAGGATCTATACTAACAAAATGGCAGTAAAGTTGGAGAAATGTCTTTTTTTATAAGATGTCTTTTTGAGAACAAATCAGAAAATAAAAGTGATTTTCAGAATCCGAACAACAATTTGAAAAATAGAGATGAGTTTTTGAATTATCTTCTAAAGGAAACAGTTAAGACAATATTGAAAATTAAAGAATTTATAGTATTATATTTTTTCTAATGTACTTTTATTTTATTTTTATTTCTTAAAAATATATTTGACGTTGTTAATGTTTTAGATATGAATAGTACAAAATTACACTTTCTTAAAGTATCAGTTTTCTAAATCCAAAATAACTAAAATATTTGATTTCAAATCATAAATAAATGGAAAACTCGTACTCTTTTAGAATAAAGGTATATGTGCAATGAAAATCGTACTTTCATATTACATGGAATATTAAATTTTATTCTTGTACTACTTTTATATATATTCACTTATGATTTATATGCATTTAAATTTGTGTTAGTAAAATATACTTTTTGTTAACAGATGCTGATATATGTTGTTGATCATTTTAATGTTTGTAAAGTGAAATTTAAAAAAAAAATATATATTCTACATTACAGGAAAAGACTATTCTAAAAGTGAAAAATTACATTATGCAAAAGGTATCGGAGAAGTCTAGATTTGGATTTCCATAACACAAATATGTCTTTTGAAATACTGAATTTAAAATATAATTTTTCAGTTTATGAAACACATTCTTTTTTTTAGAATTGATTTCCTTACCATATTTTATATTCTGGAAAATGTTTTCATAACTCATTCCATCTATTTAAAATACCTTTAGGATTTCTTATTTATATTTTACAATTTGTATTTTGCTCAAGGTTTTCACTGTCATGAGCATCTGGATCTCAGTTGCAATTTGGTGAGATTGGGTGACATCACAGTGCAAGCTCATAGGATAGCTAGGAGATCGCAACCACACCACCTTAAATACTTCATTGAGAATTTTGACCTGCTACATCTATATCTATATCTGGTATACAAAATATATATTAGAATACACTTAATCCAATATACAAAATGTATATGTGATTCAGAAATCATGTGTTCAATTCGGTATACATTTATTTTAAAAAATGTATACCGAACTAAGTTCATTCTGGTAAAAAAATTATATCGGATAAAATCTCACCCCTTTCTAAAGTCGGTATATAATTTGTATACGTTAATAAACCTAATCTAATATATATCAAACGAAAATAAAAATTAAAATACAAACTACTTATCTATTTTTGTAATTTTCAATCGAACATTAATATCATTTTAAAAATTTATGGAAGAGCACGATGAGATCACGGAGGTGTAGGAAGAAACTCTCCTAATATGACCCATCTCATACCATTGGTTAATTCGTTTGCACAGAATACAAACTTGGACTCATTGTTAACTTTTGCCTATATTCTTGCATGATTGTTTTTTCACATCTAGATTTAGAAATACATTTTGAATTTTGAATTACGTAATTCAAAAATATATTATACGTTGTATAATTTAGAATTCATAATTATATTTTCAAATTAGGTATACAATTTAAAATTCATAATTATATTTTCAAATTAGGTGTTCTAAGTTCTCAAAATGACTTACGAAATTCCATAATTTGAAAGTTAAATTTCAAGCAAAATATAAAATTCTTTCATATGTTGTGTGAAATTTATCTAGTATTTATGTTTAGGATTTAAGATTTAGAGTTTAATATATGAAAATAAAACAACCATGTAAAATATACTCATAAATTTATTCACTCACTCTTGATAATGAATATGTTGAAAATCGTTCGCTAGAAAGAGTGTAATAAAAGAAAAAGAGTGAAAATTTGTTTTTTACTTGATTGATGTGATAAAAGAAAAATGTAAATTAATTGGATAATATAATGAATTATCAAATAATCTGTTTTACAATTTAAAAAATGAATATAATTAAATTTGAAAGAATTCTACACAAATATGAAACTACTTGATAGATGATTGAGTGAGGTATTAAGCAAGAAAATCTTATTCAAAGATGATAATTGGGTAACTCTTACCCATTTAAAATACCAGTGCCACAACCTTAATTTTGTCAAAATCCTTAACTATGTCAGAGATGTTTCATTGACCAAAATGATTAGACTAAGACTACAAGGACATACTTGTAGAAGTATGATAGTTGGATGACTCAAGATAGAACATTATGAATACCACGATTAGAAATTTATTAAATAGTGATTGAAATTAGTGACTGAAAAATTCGGTCATTGTCGATGACTGAAAATTTTAATTATTATCGATGATCGAATCAGTAACTGAAAAAAATTCGATCACTATCCGTGACCGAAAAATTTGATCACAAATTTGGTCACTGATTCAGTCACAAATTTAGTCACTAATTACGTCACAAATTTCGGTCACTGATTCAATCACTGATTCGATCACTGATTCGGTCACTGATTCGACCACTCATTTGATCACAGATTCGATCACTGAGTTCGGTCACTAATTCGGTCACTGATTCAGTCACACATTCGGTCACTAATTCGATAACAGATTCGGTCACTAATTCGATAACAGATTCGGTCACAAATTCGATCACAGATTTTGTCACATGGTGCTGATTGGAGGGGCTGTTTTCATGGCATTCTTATGGTGAAAAGAGGTTCATGATGATGGTTTTAGGTGTTGTTTTCGTATGAAAACGTGGTGTTGTTTGGAGGGGTTGTTTTCATGGCATTCTTAGGGTGAAAAGAGGTTCATGATGATGGTTTTAGGTAGTGCATGACTTTAGTTTTAAGGTTTGCCTCAGGAAGTGATGCTCAGAGGAGTGTGGTGTGTATTTTGTGGAGGAGCATGGCGGCAACATGGTGGTGTACGTGCAAAGGAATAAGAGTATAGGGTTTC
>Ga0209700_106155_pt1 | contig 19072 bp, 15 predicted proteins | sample SiratroredBW_FD_187528 | JGI IMG/M metagenome (GOLD analysis project Ga0209700, IMG submission 187528) | Root nodule microbial communities of legume samples collected from California, USA - Siratro red BW (SPAdes) (version 2) | ecosystem: Host-associated > Plants > Roots > Nodule | place: USA...
TAATGTAGATCTTCGGGTGGATAATCTTCAATGGCTTTCTCATCTTTCTTCATTGCAGTGGCTCGATCTCAGTACAATTAATCTTGAAACTGAAACACACTGGCTTCAAACCGTGGCCATGCTTCCTCTTCTTTTGGAGTTGAGATTGTCAATGTGTCATCTAAACAACATCAACCCTTCTGTCCAGTTCGTGAACTTTACTTCACTACTCACTCTTGACCTGTCTCAGAACAATTTCGATTCTGATTTACCTGATTGGTTGTTTAATATCAGTAGTGACATATCTCGTATTGACCTTCATTTCAATAATTTTCAGGGTGAAATACCCAAGAGTTTGTTAAATCTTCGAAATCTTAAATCTTTAATATTGAATGGCAACGGACTTACAGGACCTATTCCAGATTGGTTAGGGGAACATGAACATCTGCAATATCTTGATCTATCTACGAATGATTTTCTTGGCTCCATTCCTTCAAGTATAGGAAATCTATCTTCCTTAACTCACTTCAGTGTTAGCTCTTATTCATCGAGTGGTAATCTTTCAAGCAGCATCGGCCAGCTCTTTAACTTGAGGAGTTTATACATCGGAGGATCCTTGTCAGGGGTTCTATCTGAAAAGCACTTTTGCAATCTCTCCAATTTAGAATCACTTTTCTTGGATTCAGCTTTTGCATTTGATTTGGATCCCAACTGGGTTCCTCCTTTTCAGCTCCATGAAATTGAATTGAGAAATACAAATCTAGGTCCTTCTTTTCCAGAATGGTTATACAAACAGAGGACACTAGAAACTCTGTATGTTTCTTCCTCGGGAATTTCATCCATAAACGCAGAGAGGTTTTGGAACTTTTTAGCGAATATCAGGGAAGTTACAATTTCCAACAACATGATTAGTGCTGATTTATCAAATGTCACTCTAAATTCTGAATATATAAGTTTCGATCACAATAATTTCACAGGAGGGCTACCACTTATATCTGCAAATGTGAGGTATTTGGATCTATCTTACAATTCTCTGTCTGGACCCATTTCCCATTTATTGTGCTCTAAAGTGGGAAGGGGAATGAAAGCATTGTATAGATTGGATGTATCAAATAACCTTTTGACTGGAGAAATTCCTGATTGTTGGGAGAATTGGAGAGGTTTGGCTAGTCTTAGTATTAACAACAATAAATTTGATGGTGAACTTCCTGCATCAATGGGTTTGTTAAATGAACTTATTGCAATGGATTTACAGAAGAACTATTTGTCTGGTAATTCACTGGATATTTCAAACTTTAGGTCATTAAAATACCTAAACCTTGGGAAAAACAATTTTTCTGGGGTTATACCAACAAAGATTCCAAAGAGCATTGAAGTGATGATATTGAGAGGCAATCAATTTACTGGCAATATTCCAGCAGATCTATGTAGTTTATCTTCCCTAATCATACTGGATCTTTCACAAAATAAACTTTCTGGATGTATTCCTTTTTGTCTATTGAAATATAATCCCTTGGATGGTGCAGAAAGATGGGATTATCTTGATCTCAGTTTTGAATATGAAATATTTTATAAAGGTTATGAGCGGGAGTTTCAAAGATTCGTATTCGGATTTCTTGACCTTTCAACAAACAACCTATCTGGAGAAATTCCACCAGAACTTTTTGACCTCAGTCCATTGATTTGTTTGAACTTGTCCAGAAATCATTTCGTGGGAAAGATATCAAGCAATATTGGTAGCATGATAAATTTGGAGGCCCTTGATCTCTCCAACAATCATTTTTCAGGAGAAATTCCTGAAGCCATCTGTAACTTGAGTTTCTTAAGTTGGCTCAATCTATCATACAATGATTTCACTGGACAAATCCCATCAAGTGGGCAGCTTCAAGCGTTCGATTCATGGAGCTATGTCGGGAATCCAAAACTTTGTGGATCTCCTCTTCTAACAAACTGCTCTGAGGAAGTAAAGCATGATGAGGCACAGCAAGGTGGATCAAACGATTCCCTAAATGAGTCACTCTATATTGGGATGGGAGTTGGATATGTTACTGGCTTTTGCGGAGTTTGGTATTCTTTGCTCCTCAATAGAGCATGGAGACACAAATTTTTTAGCTACCTGGATAATATTCTGGATTGACTTTGTGTGTTTGTAGCTCTCATATTAAATAAGTTCCGTGAGTTAAGAGCAAGTTCATGGTGAAGTGATGACCTGTTGCTTGAGCTTTTGGAAAAGTGGTAATGTCAAAACTACTTTTAAATAACTCATTTTGTGTTTGGATGAACCTCAAGTTAAGTGCATTTTTAAAATGATAAGTGTTGTTTGACCTTTGGTTGTAGTTTGAAACTATATGTATGATGGATTTTGTTTAATAAAATCACTAAAAGTTTGTTTATTTAAATATTCATAAAAAAATAGTAAACATTATTTGAGAATGTCTTGATGTAATGATAAGGTAGCTATCTTGCTAACAAATTTAATATCTCAACTAAGTTGACCAAGAAGGCTGTGGGAATGTCTATAATGACATTTTATCTTATTAAACTAGTGGCTATTGAGGTAGCACAAGAAGGTCCCTTTTTAGAACAAAAATAGTTTTTTACTCAGATTGAACTTTGATCAAGGTTAAACTATCAAAATCTTGCCTCAGAAGATTGTAATGAAGAAGAGGAGCGGGGACCTATGTTTTCTATATCATCTTGCAGCAACTTTTGTTTGAGATTAAGAATGTACACATCAATGAGAAAATAATATGTTCTGAATGAATCTGCTTAAAGATCAGACATACCATAGCATGAAGTAAGCATTTATGTGAGTGTAAGTCATATGCATGTAGTCATATTAAAAAAAAATGTTTGTTCTAGTGGTCGTGGCTATTGTGCTAATGAAGCGGCATAAACCTTCATTGTCAATATATTTTACAAGCTAGTGTAATTTAGAATATCTTCTTGGAAAATTTTTAATAGCTTTTCAAATATGAACTTTGGTGTATTAAACACAAATGGTGAGTTTTTTCTTTTAATGGTGGACATGCTTCTACTGAACTGATTGAGGAAAACTTTGTTTGTTTCAAGTAGTTATAGCTACACCAAATTCGATTAGTGGTGGTAGCGGTGTTAAAGAAAAGAATCATTCAAATCATGTTCATAGAGAGGGGAAGGTGGAAGATCATTGCAATGTTATTTTATTTGGAACTAAAACTCTTTCCATTTGTTACTTTTAGTCCTTAGACATTTCTGATAGCTGGGAACCCTCATTTAGCATCAACAGTAGGATCCCTTATGACAGGGGAGGAGCAACACACGTCCATGTCCATTAACAAACCTTCTAGTAATGTCATTCACACCACTGCTGATATCGCAAAGAATGTCTTAGAATTCTTTGGATATTAAGATTTTGATGAAGGTAGAGAAAATTTTGTTTATTAGGGACATAGCAATTATGTAATGTACTTTTCAGAAGGGGCCCTGTAAATTTTATACGAGTACAAATCTAAGTTAATATTATATTATCGGTGGAAAAAGAGATTTTTTGTTAACTCAACCGTTAGCAAACGTGATTTTAGGGTACTAAAGAAAACTACAAATATTACAAAATATATATAAATAGATAAAACAAAGGTACTACAAAAGTTACTCATACTTTAAAAGTCTTTATACTAAAATGTAGCTATTTGATATTGAAATAAATTATTATTTTATTATTATATAATATTTTATTGGGTAAAGTAAGAGTCAAATGGATGTAATTCAAGAATAACGATGTTAAATTTTTTTATAAAAAAATTGGTTTGATAAGAAAAATTACTCTCCTTTAACAATGGTGTCGTGGCAGGGGTTCATTAGGTGGTAGAGAGTATTATTGTATTTTTCTATTTGTGCATGATGAAATCAAATTTGAAGGAAGAAAATCAAATTTCAACCAAACCTTTACTGTTTACACCCAACAGAAACCAATATATGTTCAACTTAAACAATTAAGAGCACGAAGAATAAGCAAGAAAACTCCTAACAACCAAGAGAAAATCAAGACGCGTCGTTATCCAAAACAGAACCCATCACGAACCATCTCATTGCAAATCAAAACACACCACTGCTCTATCGAATAACTCAACGATCAATCACCTCTGAAACTCGTTTCCAAAGCATCACTGGTCCAAACCAGCCACCACCACACCCACTCACCCTAGGAATCTTCATTTCACATTAAACACCCCTAAACTTCAATGAAAAAAAAAAAATTGATTCCTTAACTCAAACTGCACCTCCAACTAAAAAATATTTTCATTGCTAACTCACCACCATGTGGCCACCACTTAAAGTTGTCAATGATTGGCATGCAACGTGACAGTCATAACTCTAAATATTAATATTTCACACACCATTGAAGGTAATATTTAGGATATGGCATGGCCAACCCAATATAGAGAAATATAATTTTTATATATTGAGGACATATATTGTACAAATATATATATATATATATATATATATATATATATATATATATATATATATATATATATATAGATATATGAATTACAAAAGCATTTGTTCCTGAATAATTGTAACGGAAAGATATAGAAAGATATGTACAAAATCACAAATAATTAATTAAGGGATAACATAAGTTATAATTAAAGGAGTGTTATGATGCATGTGCATGAAGAGAGAGAGTCTACACGCCCTCGCAAGATGGAGGAGGGAGACTGAACACAAATCTTGTTTAGAAGAAATGCATGACAAGAGTGAGACAGATGCTTGTAAGTAGATCAACTAGTTGATGACTTTTTGGAACATGAACACTTGAAGTTCCTTAGAAGCAACCAAGTCGCGAACAAAATAATAGTCAATGGCAAGATGTTTCATCTGAGTATGGAACACAAGATTGGCACAAAGGTAGGTAACTCCAATTTATGTGAAGTGGGAAGGAGGAAGTGAAGTGGGAAGAGAAGTTGAACCACTGTGAGTGATGGTGAGTCTCTTACCATTCACAATCACACAAGTTTATCATTACCAGAATACTGATATTAGCAAGATCCCCAATGACATGATGGGATGCGCCAGAATCCAAAAGCCAAGATGGTTCGGAGCCAAAATCCTTATTAACCATATTTGCTTAGAACGAGAATGACTAGAAGGATAACCATGTAATTTGTAGCAAGTCTTAGCAATGTGATCATGACGAGCACAATATTGACAAATAAGGGTAGACCTAAAGGAAAAGTTCCGTGGATGAGAACTAAAAGGGTTGTCCCGAATAGAGATGTTCCACTAGGGGATGACATTGAACGTTTGTAGCAGCCATGAGAGAAAGATAAACGAGAAACATGGTTGCCAGTAATAGGGAAGGGCGATTGCTATCGCTCGCTTCTCCCATTAAAAGAAATTTTCATAGTCAACAAGTTTGTCAAAAAGTTCATCAAACAGCACCAGAGTGTCACGAGTGCAGATTGCTGCACAAAACTCACGATAAGCAGGGCCAAGACCATTTAGGGTCACAATGACAAGATCAAAATCATCAACAGAATGACCAATAAGTGCAAGTTCATCAACTACGGAGCGAATAGAGCGCAAATAGTCACAGACATCAGAGTCGCCTTTGGTGATGGAGGAAATGCGCTCTTTAAGGAACCTGATGTGAGTGCAATACCAGTTGGCATAAACCTTGGTCAGTCTCAACATTGCATCGGCATCAGCAAAGAAGGTAGCAGAGGACATCACAATCTGCGTCTCAAGACCACAAGTACCAAAAGAGCTAGAAGCATATAATTATCCTTCCGCTTCTAGCCAAGAGAAGCAGGATTTCAAGAGTTGCATCACTAGTTCTAATTGTTGCTGGAGGACATTGAAGGGTTCCAAAAACATAGCCGAGTACATTATTTGAAGTCAACAATAAAGTAATTTGTTTATACCAGGTGGGATAATTTGAGAAATATAGTTTAATGGATAGTTAAATTGTTGTGACAAGTTCCACAACAAAGTAAGCAGAAGAAGTAATGATAGTCATTGATAGGATCGAAAATGGCTAGCTAAGCTTGTAACTCTGAAACCATATAGAAAAATATAATTTTTGTACATTGAGCATGTATATCGTACAAATATATATATATATATATATATATATATATATATATATATATATATACATACATACATACATACATACATATATGAATTAACAAAAGGATTTATTACTGAATAATTATAGCGGAAAGATATAAAAAGATATGTACAAATAATTAAGGGATAACATAAACTATAATTAAGAGTGATAACGTGCGCTATAAAAAGATATAAGCTATAATTAAGAGCGATGATGTACATTGTAAACATATATAAAAAGATATGTACAAATAATTAAGGAATAACATAAGCTATAATTAAGAGGGATAACATAAGCTATAATTGATTAATAACATAAGCTATAATTAAGATGGATAACCTATGAATAACATAAGCTATAATTAAAATAGTGTTATGATGTATGTGTATGATCTGCAGCCTGATTGTTTTTGAAGAATAGAGAGAGTCTACACCCAATAAAAATAGTTTGAAGTTAGAAGTATATCTTTATATTCTTTTTATTAGATTTAATTAAACTCGTCAATTGGATTATATCTTTTTTAATTTATTTATTTTTTGTTAAGTTTATAATTTTGAAATATTTTTATATGATTTTTTAGAATATCTATTTTTAAAATAGACTATATTATTTAATATTTAAATAATTGAATATTTCAAAAATATTTATTTAGTTAGTAAAATAATACAGTGAATCAAATAATTAATATATTAGTATTAATATCAATATGTTTTTATTTAATTATTTTGGTTTGGCTGATTTGAATTTTGAGTTCAACATAAAATCCATTATACAATTTATCTTATATTGAATTAGACTGGACTCGTTGAGTTTGATTTCACCCATCTAGAATTGAAAACTTAATCCGATCTGTTTGGATTAGATTGGGTGATCGGACTATCCGATACAATAAACACAGTGGACATTTATCAATTAGAGTTTTCTTGTCAGATCTCTGTCAAAAAATAAAACAAAAATCTGGTAAATCATGACTTAACTCTTTGAAGCACACCTTTGTATCTAAACAAACAGGACATGATAGTTTTACATAGCTTCAAGAATTGCTTTTAAGAGTGAAGATAGGAGAAAATATTCTATTTCAGTAAGGAAATTAATAATGTTTTATCTACAGCCACTAGAACTATCGCTTAAAATCTGATATGGCTAAAATGTAGAGGGATAAAATAGGGTATCAAGTGGTTTCCGATGCAACTAAATGATTTAAATGATTACCTTGCAATTAATGTTACTATAATGTAATGTAGGTTGCATCCCCATCAAAAGCTCCTGAAACACAACTCTAGTTATGGCCTATGGGGTATATGAGTTAGAGCATGTCCGTAACAGTTTAAAACCATACCATAACCTCCTTGGACTGCTTTAGTTGAGCCACCGAAATTGACAGCAATTGGTATCATTGAAGTGCCAATTCTTTGAAAGTGGATGCTTCTTTCAATCTATTCTAACATAATACAAATGTTTGAGGCTGAAAACAGTATAAGCTTTGGGTCCCATCCTTTAATGATAAGTCCCAAATGAAGCTGTCAGCAGAATGTACAATAATACTCACTTATGTATGTTACACTTGCAATTTGTACTGAGGAGCTTCCATTTGATTGTAAAATACTAACCACCAAAGTACATGGTATCCAAGCCCATCAAGCTCAGGGACAAAGCTACCCTTTATTCCAATAACTTCAAATCTTAGGTCATGTGAGCTTCAAGGAATCACCAATAGTCCTTGCAAGAACAGTAGCCATCCTTAAAATGATGAAATCTGTTAGCATCCCTCAAAATGATCTCCCTTCCAGTAACTTTTGCAATTAATTTAATTGCCGAATGGCAATCACCACAAACCCGCAAGTTTTTCATAACTCTAATTGGCATTCCTTTAGGCACTTTTAGGAGTCCATATGCTACAGCTAGCTTTTCACTATGATAACCCAAGCTATGTGTCTTCTCTTCCTCGTCCACATCGTGAAGGACAAAGCTACCATCAGGACATCAGGACAAAGCTACCCTCAACAGTCCGCCTAACTTCTCCTACATTTTCATGATAATAGACAGATCAGGGTGGCCCTTGCTGTCTCCCCCGGTGAACATATGTACCTTTTTCTCCACCCCAATCCAACTACAACCAGGCAATTTGATAACACTCCTAGATTTTATTTTCTTCCTAAGGACTTCAACATCTTCCCATCTTCCTCTTGACGCATACATATTTGAAAGCAAGACGTAAGGTCCAGCATTTTTAGGTTCTAGCTTTGCAAGTTTATCAACTGCAACTTGAGCCAAATCCAGATTCAAATGAGTTCTGCATGCTCCCAATAATGCACCCCAAACAATAGCATCAGGTTCCATTGGCATTTTTCTACGAGTTTCATTGCATCATTAACCTGGCTTGCTCGGCCTAGCAAATCAATCAGGCAAGCACAGTGTTCAATTCCTGGTTCCGCTTGATATTTGCATTTCATTGATTCAAACAATTCAAGCCCTTCTTTCACCATGCCATTATAGCTACATGCTGAAAGAACCCCGATGAAGGTAACATCATCTGGTGGAACTCCAGAGGAGCCCATCATCCTCAATACGAGCCTCTTGCAGCAACCTACCGAGCATAACGGTCCACGACACCACGTTCTTGTGGGGCATCGAGCCGTTCTGCTTCAGCGACATCGCCGTTTTGCACGTAGCCACGGACCATAGAAGTCCACGAAGCGACGTTGCGATCGGGCATTGCATTCAATACCCTGCGCGCCACAAGCAGCGTTCCGTTCTTGATGTGGCCAGATATAAGACCGTTCCAAGATACGGTATTTCTGTGGGGCATTCTCTCGAACAAGAAGAGGGCCTCGCGCGGTTGGCGGGCTTCCAAGTACGCAGCTACCATTGCGTTTCACGAAGAGATGATTCTGAGAGGGAGAGGTGTTTCGTCGAACACCTTGCGAGCATGGTCTAGTTTGCCGCTATGCGCGTAACATGCGATGGCATTAGCGGTGGTGCACTGTAATCTCACTATGCGCGACCATAGTGACCCATCTACATATGAATGCAAAACCATGCCTTATTAGCTTCTAGACATATATACCAAGCTTGTTATGTTAAAAGGGTGGTATTATTTTAACACCTTCACATTTCACACTCCTTTAACTCTAACATATATTATTATTTTATTACCACATATATTAATAAAAAAACAGTAAAACAGTGTGAAATAGAAATATTTTATGCATAGTAACGTGAAACTATTATTTTCTACGTTAAAAGGACTTACAACCCTAACGTTAAAAGGACTTACAACCCTGACATCCCAGTCACTTAATCAAGTGAGAGTGAGTTGATAATGAAAATATTTTTTTTAGTTTGAGGTATTGACTATGTTAAAAAAAATCAATTTTTTATTAGGGTTTAAGGATGTTTAATGTGAAATTAAGATTTCTAAAGTGAGTAGACATGGTTGGTGGCTGGTTTAGAGTAGTGGTGCTCTAAAGAGGAGTTTCAATTTCAAATGTGGTATTTTGAAATAGTAATTGACCGTTGAGTTCTTTAGTAGAGTGGTGGTGATAAAACAATAATTATAACACTATGAAAAATATGAAACAAGAGATACAGAGAGTTTAATCTCACACTCAAGTAATGAAATATATTCCTTCCATAATAAAATTAATATTATAAATCAACTCAATTGAAATTAATGACTCATTGAGTTAATAACACAAATTAAAAACATAAAAATAATAACAGAGAAAGATAATAAAAACAACTTCTAACATACTAACAATTTAATTTGAATAATAACTAGATGGAATAACTAATTTAGTTATGCCAATAGAATAACTAAACTAATTCAGTTATACTAACATACTTGTAAAATTAATTCAGTTATACCAATAGACTTGTAAAATTAATTCTGTTAATACTTTCTCTTAGGCTGAATTGTAGATATTTTTTAGATTCAACTTTAACAATAATATAGAAAATAGTCCAGGTTGTAGTGCCTTGGTTAAAATATCGTTGTTTGATGATGAGTTGAGATGAGGAGTAGATGTAGAAGTTAGCAAGAACTTTTTCCAGAACTATGTGACAATCCATCTCAATGTGTTTAGTTCTCTAGTGAAAAACCAGATTATTTGCAATGTGAGTTGTTGACTAATTATCTCAAAAAAGAGAAATTGGTTGAGTCAATGGTATGCGTAGATTAATGAACAAGTAACTTAGTCATTGGGCTTCACACATTGCAACTACCAATGACTTGTATTCTGCTTCTGAAGAGCTTCTTGCACAATGTGTTGCTTTTTGGATTTCCATAAAATCAATGCTTTGCCATAGAAGAAGCAGTACCCAGTTGTTGATCGTCTTGTGTCTAAGCAAGACTCCCAATCAGCATCAGCAAAGGCAGTAAGTTTATGATCAGATATGCTAGGAAAAAAATAAGTTGAGTGTTGAAAAAGACTTATATTTGTGGACTCGAAGGGTTGCATTATGATGTTCAATCATAGGTTTATCTAGAAATTGGCTCAACTAACCAACAGAGTAGGATATATTTGGTCTAGTGTTAGTTAAATACACCAATCTTCCAATTAGTCTTTGATAGGAAGTAGGGTCAGGAAAAAATCACTTCCTTGCTTTTGTAATTTGATGTTTGGATGCGATGGACAATAAATTGGTTTTGCATCAAGCAATCTTGTGTCTTTGAGGTGTTCCAAGGCATATTTCTTTTGAAATAAGATTATTCCTTGCTTGGATCTTGGTATCTCCATGCCTAAAAAAATTTTGCATCCCCAAGGTCTTTGATTGTAAACGTTTCATGTAGAAATTTCTTTAAAGACTCAATAGCAGTGATTGAGTTGTCTGTAATCAAAAGATCATCTACATGAATCAATACAACAATGAACTCAAAATTAGACTTCTTCACAAAGAGAGAATAATCAGCTTTTGATTGAGTGAAAGATTTGAGGTCAATTTGTGGTTCCATTGCCCACTAGTTTGCTTCAAACCATATATAGACTTTTGAAGTTTACACACTAAATCACGATTATGTGAACTTTGCATCCCTTGCGGAATTGTCATGTACACTTCCTCATCCAAATCACCGTGGAGAAATATAGTATTAACATAAAACTGCTTTAAAAACGAATTATTAGTTGTTGCCAATATTAACACGAATCGGATTGTTGCCATTTTTGCCACGGGACTGAAAGTTTCCATGTAATCAACACCCTCGATTTGGTTATATCCTTTAGCTACAAGCCTTGCTTTGTGTCTCTCTATTGATCCATCTGCTTTGTATTTGATTTTAAAGATCCACTTACTTCCAATTGCCTTCTTTCCAGTAGATGGAGTAGCTAGAATCCAAGTTTTATTGTCATTGAAAGCTTTCAATTATGTACCTATGGCTTTATTCCAGCAATCATGTCACAACATCCTTGTAGGTTGTTGGCTCAGTTGTATGTGTGATGACTTTGGAAAATTCAGTGTATGTAGGACTGAGATTAGTAAGATTGAACGAGTTTGGTATAGGATATTGAGCCTTGAATGATTAGGTTGTGTAATTTGCAATGACTGAGTTGCAATAATAATCCTACAAGAAGGCTTTCGCCTATGATTGATCTTCTACTTTCTAATTAATCACTGACAGATGAAATAATTCATGAGAAGAATTTGTATTTGGCAATACAAGTTGATCATGAATTATATTTGCATGTTGGAATTCTATCCCAAAAATGGATGCAGGGATGTTTTATGTGTGTTGCGTGTGTGAGACAATGGATGGCATATGAATTGGTTTCATAATACTTAAAATTGAATTTGCGTTATCAAAATAGTCCCAAAAATTAGTTTTATGTTGATTAGTATGAATTGATGTGGATGCATCATGATGTGGATGCATCATGATGCTGATGTTTCTCTGACTAGTAAAAAAGAAAAATATTCTCAAAAAATTCTACATTTCTTGACAAAAGTAATTCTATATTATGCAAATCATATAGTAAATAGCCTTTTGTTCCCCTTTGACAACCTAAAAATACACATTTTCTAGCACTTTTTTCAAACTTGGCTCTTTAAGCTATCAAAGTTGTTGCAAAACATAAGGAACCAAATACTTTTAGATCTGAATAACTTGGAACATAACTGTTTAAGGCTTCAAAAGGAGTTAAGTTTTTCAAGCTTGTAGTTGGAAGTCTTTAAAAGAAATATTGCATGACAAATGGCATAATTCCGAAAACAAATTGGTAGTTTTGATTGAAACAAAAGTGATCTAGCAATTGTTAAAATACTTTTATGTTTTTTCTCAACTATGGCATTTTGTTAAGGTGATTCAACACATGAGGCTTGATGAATTATTCCATTTTTTTCGAAAAAATCATTCATTTTAAATTCTTGGTCATTGCCACTTCTTACTACTTTCACTGTTTTGTTTGATTGAGTATGAATTAACTTGACACAAGTTTCTAAAGCAGGCCTAGTTTCAACCTTTGTTTTCATGAAAAAAAAAAATCCAAGTGTATCTAGAAAAGTCATCTATTATTGTTAAGAAAATCTTGTGACCTAAAATTGAAGGTGAACTAAAAGGCCTCCAAATGTCCACATGTATCAAATCATAAGCAGATTGAGACACAATAGTAATGTGAGAAAAAGATAGCTTTTTCATTTTTGCATAATGACACAAATCACATGATTTATGAATGTTCAATACATTCAAGAATAGGATCTATTTTCTTTATTACATGAACTTTATCAAATGATGGATGACCTAGTCTTAGATGCCATAACTCATAAACCAAGGTTTTATTTGAAAAATTACAAATATGAGATGATGCATGTGGAAATCAATGATCAATTGTAGTAGAAGAATCTCTAGGTAATTGTGCTTGCATCTGTATTGCATATAAGCCATTGATCTCATCAGCAACTCCAATTGTCTTTAATGACTTCAAATCTTGTATATCACACTTATCATCATAGAATGTTAGTTTGCATTGCAGGTTCTTTGTGGGTTGGGATATAGAGATTAAGTTGCAAGAAAATTGTGCTAAGAACAATACATTGGTAGGATAAAAACTAGGTGTAAATAGTGTTGTCTCATATATATGTGCTTCCACAGTTTTCTTATTTAGTAAATGGACTAATATAGGTTTTATTCTTATGTATGGAATTTATCAAGACTAAAGCACACATGGTTTTTTGGCACCTGTGACCAAGAGCCACTTTGTTTCATGCCAGCTGCTAGAAATTGTGATTTTGTGTATTTGGTTGGTTTTGTATATACTTTAATGTGTTTCGGTTACTTTCGGTTACTTGATTGGTGTGCTGAGGCAAATGCTATGATTCAGATTGCTGCAATAGATCCAAAAGCTTTAGTTATTGCCCTTTTGTAAGAAAAAACTTGTCTTCCACTTGCTCAACTCCCCTTCCAAAAACACAATTAGAATTGCCTTCTTGAACTATTTCAGAAGCTACATTATTAATGACAAAATTGTTCCGTGTCTTCTTTTTATTCCAATTTGGTGGGTATCTATGTATTTCGAAACACTCCTTTTTAGAATGTGTACAAAATTTATTTAAAAATATTTGTTGGCTAGTAGTGCCTCTTCTTGCTGAAGGATTTTGACCTCCTCTACCTTGTTGACATCGTCCTCTGGATGTGAAACTTTCTCTATCATTGTTCTTGTCAATGGCATCAATGTTAGGTAGGTGTTATAATTAACTCACGTTTGCAAGTAGGGTTTGCAATTGTTACAGTTTCAATATAAACGGTTGATTCATCAAAGACTCTTTTTGATTATTTGTCATTGTTATCTCTAAGATTGTTGATCACTTTTCTCATAATGCTACAATCTTCAAGAGTTGCAATTAGAGAAAAATCAACCTAATACCATGATACAATAATAATTGCATCACAATAAAAAATATGAAACAAAAGATGCAAAAGAGTTTCATGTCACGCTCAAAAAATAAAATAGATCCATTCGATAATGAAATAAATATTATGAATCAACTCAATTGAGATTAATGACTCATTGAATTAATATACACAAGTTGAAAATATAAAAATAATACCAGAAAAAAATAATAAAAACTACTTTTAAGAGACTCACAATTTAAAATAAATAACTAAGAATTTAAACTGAGTAATAATTAAATGAAATAACTAATTCAGTTATAGCAACAAAATAAGTTATGCCAACAGAAAAACTAATTCAGTTATATTAACCGACTTGTAAAATTAATTCTGTTAATAAGTGATGTGTTTTAATTTCGGATGAAACGAGATAATTCGTATAGCGTAATTTTGATTTTCTCGGATTATTAGAGATTTCCTTGTTCTTTTGTCCATTTTCTTAAAGTTTTAATTATTTGAATATAAACATGTATGAATCTTTAATGCAATCAGACTACTCTCACACGGTGTCATCTCCCAATATAGCTTTTATTTAATTATAATTAGTGCCCCAAATTTGACTAATTAAATTCAAATTAATCAAGAGTACGGTGCTAACAAACTTTTAGTTTTCATGTATTTTTTAGCACAAAACATATCTTGTACCATAACTATTGTCACCCATATTAAATTGTTGGTACAGCCGCAAAAATTGTCACTGATACCGTTATTAAAAGCATCACCATCTTGCATTTTCATACCTAGTAATAGTATTTATTATTATTATTATTATTATTATTATTATTATTATTATTATTATTATTATTATTATTATTATTATTATTATTATTATTATTATTATTATTATTATTATTATATAAGCACTCCCTTAAACTAATGTTAATAAAATGGATTTTTATTTTCAAAATAATTTTATTTCGGAACTAAAAATTAGAAGAACAAAAATTAAAAGTATATCTTGTTTCAATATAGATATATATGTGAAATGGTTCAAATGAAAATAAATCTTGAAAAATAAAAATAAAAAACAAAAACAAATATCTATAATAGTTAGATTAAGATTAAAAATATAAATTACTGAGGTTAAAAGTCAAGTAAAATTAAATCATATTTTCCACTCTTCTCTATCATAATTATATACATTTTCATACTTATTTTTACACAGTAAATGATATAGTTTTTTGTGTAGGAATTAAATAACAATTTATTTACCCTCCTCAACTAAATGATGCATTTCTACCAAGGAAGGAAAACATGTGATTTAATTTTAACTGAATTTTGCTCTCAACCTTCTTTTATTTTTAATCTTAATTTAATTTTTTAGAAAATTAAGCTAGCAAACTATAATTTCATTTATTTTTAAGATACATGAATAACATACTCTAAACAAATTAACTGAATATTACTTAATAAATCCGTGTTTTATCTGACTGCTTAGCATAATAACCTATTTATTTTATTCTACTGTTGTGTAAGGTAAAAATACGTAATACACATTATAAAGTAAGGAAAAACATATAAAAATGGGTAATTAAAAAACACAAAAGACTTTAATTTAGGAATTATTTAGATTTGAAGATGGATTTGAAATAGTGAAAAATAATAGATTTAAGTAAAGTAAATAAAAAGTGGGGTTATTTAAATTAAAGAAAATATAGTGATAAATGAAATAATTATGAGTGATGTGATATATATAATTGATATTTTTTTTATTTTTTAATTAATAAAATTGTTAGATTATATATTTTTTTATGATTAAGAATAATTTAAAATAAAATATAATTTATTTATTTGGTGTGATTGTTAAACTTTTATTTTTAAATTAACTTTTTTAGCTATATATATTTAGAGATCATTTTTAAATATCTAATTAGTCTCTAACTTAATTAGATACCAATTTAGAATCTAATAGCATAGGTCACTAAACCTTGGTAGCTAATGTTAGATACCAATTATCTTAACTTAATTGATCACTAAATTCAATCATTACTTCTATTTTGTAGCTATTTAGTAACCAAAATTTAATTTGGTGACTATTTTGGTCACAATTAGCAACCATTTCATTTAGTAGTTAAAAATTAGTCTCTAAATAGTTATTTTCTTGTAATGTAATGTTAAAATCCTTAATAATATTTCATTTTTTTCTTTTTTTATTGTGTTTTTTCTAAAGAAAATAATTGTATCATTCTTTGTTACATGCTATGCTTAATAGGCTAATTTATCTTTTATTTAAATTTTGTAACAATTGATAAACATAAGAGACCTAGCAACATTTACATAATTTTCTTTCATATAAAATGACTTTCTTTGTCATTCTCATACTTAACATCACTATTTGTTGTAATTTTCAAGTATGCTTCTTGATCTTTTATTATCTGGTTGGTCAAATTTAAGATATCTTTCTATGTTGAACTTATTTCGTTCGATTATTCTTTCTTTGTAATTTGCATGCGAAACCAGAAAAACATATAGGCATGTATACATGATAATATTTTAATCACAAATTAATATCACAATAACAACACGTAAAAAAAAAATAGAACAATTATGACATGGATGATTGAAGAAAGAAAAACAAAGATTAAGAAACTTAGAAAGAAATATCAAAAGATGTGACACTCACGGAAGTAGAAGAAAACTTTATGATTCTCTTAAATAAGCTTCAAGGATCATTCTTAAAGAAAATTGATTATTTAAATTAAAAAGATGAAAATAAAAATAGTACACTTTTTACAAAGTGGAGTTAAGTTTAATTTAATTTTATAAAAGATGACGCTTTATAATATAAGATTTGTTTTTATTTATATATTATAAATTAATTTTATTTATAATTTATCTAAGACATCTTTTCTTACCAAGATATAAATATATTCTATGTAGAATTAGATATGTTAGATTGATGACAAGTAATAGACTTAATAAACCATCTTATTAAGATAAACTATAATATTATACTAAGATAATGATATTTATGATATTTTAGATTGATTTAATGTAAGAAAAAACGTACATAAGAGATGAAATCTGTGTTTATTTATATGTAATACTATAAATTGGTATTATATGTTAAATTTCCAACCATTGCTAAAAGGAAAAGATTTTTTTTTTTTCATGTGGATGCTATTAATTCGAAATCTATAAATGCCAGTTTGTTCCCATGACCTCATTTTTGTGTCTAGTGCCAAATCTATAATTTACTTTTTACTTTTTACTTATTTTATTTTCTTTTTTTATAAATATTTAGGAATAGTTTACTCAACCATGTCCTTTAGTGTCCAATATTACTTAACGTGGATTAAGGTTCTATGTAATATCCAAGTCATGAAAAAGTCAATGAGAATTGTCAGAACTCACAATGTTTTCTATTTATACTACTCTTCCATATCATTGTCACCTCAGAACTGATTCAGACCTAAAAACAATTATTTTTTTTCTCAACTAGCACACATGTCATAAAAAAATCCTATAAAATACACTATTTTTCTTTATTTACAACAATATATAACACAATTTCTACGCTAATGTCAAAATTCAATTCCTAAAAAATAAAATTATGATGTTCTCTTGATTAATAACAATAAAACGAGTTTTGTATCATGAAAAGAGTTGACACCGAAGTGTAAGTTACGCTTGGAAAATTGCTCACAAGGACAAAACTCGAACCAAGAAAGTCACAAGTCGTCTCTAAACCCTAGGTTCATTTGTTTATAAAGAAAAGGTTCGACGAAGGAAAAATAAAGATAAAATAGATGGAAAGTGTTTATTCATATTTTAGTGAAATGAAAATTGAAAAAAGTTGTTATTCTTAAATAGGAAATAAATTAAAATTAATTTATTATACAATTACAAAGTTATTCCTATATTTATTATGGATAGAAATAAGAGAAATAACATTTTAAAAATGACTATTCTTTTCATATTTTACATTCCTCTTTTTTATAACCATACAGAAAATAAAACATGTGAAATTTATAAAATGTGAAATTTTTCTTTATCATTTTCTTTATTATTAAAAAGGAAAATTAGTTTTTACTCATATATTTATAATCTTGATCATGCGTTGTTTAGTCTTCATATCTATAAAAGATTTATAAGTGAGCCTCACATACAAACTTGTATAAGAAATAATTGTTAGCAATTTGTTTGGCCAAATTCAATGTAAAAGTATTTATCATAAAGAAGAATAAGAAAGAAAACTATTAAAATAAGACATCAGAGGTAAATGTAAGAATATATTAAAAAAATTTGATCTACTTCTATAAGAAACTCGTACTCAAGAATGATGTTAGACTCAATCGATGATGAAAAAAAAAATCTACTTATACAATAATACTGATATAATTAACTCATGTAAAACATGTTTAGATTAATAAGAAAGACACATATGGATAATACTTTTTATTATTAAGTTATAGAGTCATTTAAATCGTTTCGTCAGATGATCTAGTTCTTAGTAAACATTAGGAGACAGAAGATCTACTAATACCATCACCCACATACGATACATATTAAACACGAGACAGTTTAGTACAGTCTTTAAACAATATTTCACTGAGTCAATCTTCTCAATAATGTTACTTCTTTTTCAGAATAATTAGCAGTTAACACTAAACATATGTGCTTGAACAGTATTATCTATTTATGGAACTAAACATATCATTACTAGCACATCTACTGTTTAAGAACTTTTAGATAATATTTTCCTGAATCAATCTTCTCGATAGTATCAATTTATTTTCAGAATAATTAGCACATAACACTAGACATACGTCCTTGAATTGTAGTATTATCTATTTTATGAAACTAAACATATCATTACTAGCACATACTGGGAGGGTTGAACTATATACACAAGTGCTAATATATGTAGTTATGTAATCACCTTTGGAAGAAAAAACCCACATTAGACTTCTCATTGCCCAAATGAAGCAGTCAACAATGGTTTGCTTCACCTCAAAAATTTCAGTTCTTTTGCTACTCGTGCTATCTGCAATGGTATTGCACAAAGGCAATTGTGGTACACATAGTTGCATTGAAAAGGATCGATATGCCTTGTTAATCTTCAAAAGCCATGTGATAGACCCTTCCAACCACCTCTCTTCTTGGTC
>Ga0209700_106157_pt1 | contig 19070 bp, 18 predicted proteins | sample SiratroredBW_FD_187528 | JGI IMG/M metagenome (GOLD analysis project Ga0209700, IMG submission 187528) | Root nodule microbial communities of legume samples collected from California, USA - Siratro red BW (SPAdes) (version 2) | ecosystem: Host-associated > Plants > Roots > Nodule | place: USA...
TACCCTTTTGGCATGCTTCACACAGTTTGTTCCTCTCAAACTTAAGCTTAGGAAGACCAATTACAAGATCCTTAGATGCAATCCTATTTAGATGATGCATGTGAATGTGTGCAAGTCTCCTATGCCATAACCAAGATTCATCATCTCGGGATAGCAAACAGTTCATACTAGGGATGATGCTTGAGACATTAAGCATGTAAACATTACTTATTCTTTTACCTATAAGAACTGTTTCAGTAGAATCTGAATCTGCTATAATGCATTGCTTTGGTTCAAATGTAATCTTGTAACCACGATCACACAGTTGACTGATACTCAGCAGACTATGCTTCAGACCTTCTACCAGCAACACATCCTTTATGATTACTTTATTGCCACTTCCTATATCACCAACACCTAGAATCCTTCCTCGATTGTTGTCTCCAAGGTGACAAATCCTGCTGGTTTCCATTTCAAATTAATCAATTGAAAAGCCTCTCTTGTCATGTGCTTTGAGCATCCACTGTCCAGATACCACATCAGTTTATTGGATGCTGACCGTTCCTACAAAACAGATTGAGTTTAAGGATTTGGTACCCTGTTAAGCTTGGGTCCAGTAGTGTTAGATGTGCTTTTTGGCACCCACCTAACCAATCCTTTTGGCACACTAAATTTTCTAATTCTACAGTGTCTAACAGAGTGGACCTTTCTCATACAGTAGAAGCAGGCAATCGATTGTGAAGACTGTGATCCAGAACCTTTAAAAAAATTGTTAAACAATTTTTGCTTTCCATTGGGACCAGCTTGATAACCAATGTCAGCCTTTTCAAAAACACAATTTTTGGGATCCCAAAAGAGCATTTAGGTTTGCTGTCCCTATAGAAAGTTTTGAAGCAGTAAAATCAAATAGTTCACTTTGTTTTGCAAAACAGTACAGTTTTCACAATCTACTGGCTTGCTACAGTTTTCACAATCAATTGGCTTGCTAGAGTTAAGTTTATTGGAGTTTGTAGAATTTAACTGCTTTTCTAAATTTTCCAAATCATCTTTTGCTTCAAGTAGCTCATCCTCCAATTGCTTAACTTTATTTTCCAGCCATCTATTCATGCCTTTCAATCTTCTATTGGATTGGGCTAACTTGTTAGCTTCCTCATGTGTTTCTTGAAATGCATGAAGAAGTGTGCTGTAGTTAGTACTATTAAATGAAGCATTGGATTCAGTACTACTTACATCCGAATCTCTTTCAGCCATCATACACGTGTTGGCTTCAATCTCATTTTTTGAAGAACAACTAGATTATGTAGCATTGTCCTCCCAAGCTATATATGCGCGTCTAGTTTTTCCAGATTTATTGTTCTTCTTTTCTGGTGCTTTGTCTTTGGCTGCAATGCTTGGACACTCAACTTTCATATGTCCCTGTTTTCCATAGCCAAAGCACACAAGTTTAGTTGAACCAGAATCAATTTTATTTTTACCTCTTTTACCTTGCTGGTTCTTCAATCTGTTCTTCATCTTTATGAATTTCTGAAACTTTCTAGTCAATAGATTGATGTCCTCAGATTCACTGCAGTCTCCTGAACTTTCATCAGTTGATTCCTGGACAACAGTTCTAGTCTTGAGTTCTAGACTCTTGGTCTTTTTCTCCACTATTTCCATTTCTTTCAACATGATCATCTCCAGTTCATGTTCTTGCAATTTACCAAACAGTGTTGCAGTTGTAAGTGTTGTCAAGTCTCTAGTTTCTGTAATTGTTGTGACTTTAGGCTGCCAACTCTTGTCCAAGCACTTCAGAATCTTGATATTAAGCTCCTCTCTATCAAACTACTTGCCCAGTGTGTGTAAATCTTTTTTGGACATCAACAATGGTCTCTCCCTGCTGCATTCTGAACAACTCGTATTCCTGAATCAATGCATGTTTGCGTGCTCTCTTCACATCAGTGGTTCCTTCATGTGTGACTTCTAGAATGTCCCACATTTCTTTGGCTGAATTCCATTGAGATACTATAAAGAACTCATCCAGATTTAATGCAGAAGTTATAATATTTTTAGCAACACAATCATACTGCATTTTCTTGTTCTCAAGATCAGTTAACTCATCAAAGCACTTAGCAGTAGCCACACCATCAACAACATGTATAGGATTGAATGAACCATTTACTATGGCATTCTAGATGCCACGGTCAATAGATTCAATGAAGATTTTCATTCTCACTTTCCAGAATTGATAGTTTACCCCAGAAAACATAGGTGGTATATTAATAGATACACCTTCAGCAAAAGGTAACTTGTTCTTGGCCATGGATCGAAATCTTGACTAGGATTCAAGATCCTAGCTCTGATGCCAATTGTAAAATAAGGTTTAGACCGAGTTCAAGAGGGGGGTGAATTGAACTTTCAAAATCTTTTTGCAAATCTGATTTGTTCTTGAAGTACAGAATGAAAATTCTTGATTCAATCAATTAACTCGTGTAAATCTGGACTGTCCAGTAAACAATCAATTGTGCACAGCGGAAATTATTGAATATAAATCCAGAAAAATAGTTTCAGTGTAGAAATGTTTTAACCCAGATTCAATATGATTAAACACAATCCAGTAGATTAAAGACAATCTAGAAACACAGTTGATTCAGATATATGAAAACAGATGTTCAGAATATATTCAACTTTATGATCAGATTTTAATCCAGTCAATTTAAATGATGACAACAGTTGAATAAAAGAAACCAAGAAGAGTAGGGAGAAAAGCAAGAACACAGAATTTTTATCCTGGTTCACCCTTCCACAAGGGCTACGTCTAGCCCTTTGCAAACTAGCAAAGATTTCCACTAAACAGATCACAAGATCAGTTTACAACCCTTGCTCCCAGCAAGTTACAAACTGCTCCCAGCAGTAAACCCACACCCCACTAAACCCCTCAGCTAGTGTGTAACCAGTGTAGAAACCTACTGCACCACAACACTTGCAGTCTGCAAGCAACACTGCTCCCAGCAGCACTCACCCTCTACTAAACCCCTCAGCAGATGCGAGACTAGTGCAGAAACCCACTGCACCAACTCAATTACAAACCCAGTAATTGAAAACAGCAAACAGATTACAGATCAATAGGATCAGAAAAGATTACAAAGTACCTCTACACAAAACAGATTACAAAGAATGAAGATTAGGTGTAAAAGACTTAGCTTTGGTCCAGAACCAAAGTAGCAAGAACCTCACTTCAAGGATGCTTTAAAGATTCACGTTCTTGGAGGTTTCTTGATTTGAAAAGCTTTACCAAAATGATGATCACACAACAGGAGCAATATCTCTCTTAGAAAATCTCAAGGAATGCTTTTCGAAAGTTTTTGATAACTGAAAATGATAGAGCTCATTCCTTTAAATACCCAAATCAGTTTTAAAAATAGCTTAGCTGTCACAATTCAATTAATTGAACAATCCATTCAATCGATTGAATTTGACCGTTAGTTTGACCCAGTCAAAGGTTTCAGTTGTAATAGCAATAACTGTATTTCAGTTGTAACAGAAATAACTGTCACATTCAATCGATTGTTTTAGAAATTCAATTGATTGAAAAACCTTTTTCCAGCAAAAACAGTTTGGGTTATTTTTATTAAAAACAGTTTTAATAAAAATATTTTTGAATCTTTTTAGCACCTCAGAAGTGATAAACCATGCCACTAATGCTTAAGGACTAAGCCAATCACCAACACAAAAATCAACTAAGGACCAAGACCTAATCACCCAACTATCTTCCTGTTGGCACAAAGTCTTCACTTGAATAAGGTCCAGGTTGGTTCCAACAAATTCTTCATGAGGTAGTGTTCATCAGCTTCGCATGCTAAGCCTTGGTGCTCACAATATTGACTTCATCAAATCACATGCTTAGCCTTGGTGCTAACACGACAATAATCCAGGAGTTTATTCACGATATATCAATAAAGAATAAATCCCTCATTATATATAAATTTTAATTTGAGAAACTATAAAAAGTTTTTGTAAGGACCATTAAATAATTAAATTTTAACATTAAATACGAATTTACTTTTGTGAAGGATTTACAAGACATTCTGCCATCATACTTAAATTTGTGTGTGAGAGAGCAACATGTTTTTTTTAACATTTTTGGGCCTCTTGAGTTTAAATTTGGGCTTGCTTTTGTGTTGTAAAATTCTTGCACCTCCGAGCCTTCTTTAGACACCTCCAAAATTTGAAAATATTCCAAGTCTACCCTTTATGAAATTACGGTTTTATCGTTTAATTAAATAAAGTAATGCAATAGTGAAATTTGAGGTAGTTGGGTAGAATGTGGATGCGTGAAGGTGGACGGTGAGGTGCAGTGGGTGATTAGTCTCCTTTTACGGCGATGTGCGTTGTTGGCGGCGGTGCAGCGGAGCAGTGGCAGCGTGGCATCGTGCTAGGTAAGTTGGGGTGGGTTCGGGTTGTATTACGGAACAGGGGTTTCAGAAGTTATTTTATTATTTACGTATGAGTTACAAAACGAATTGTTCTGGAATGTATTATTTTGGTGGTGTCAACATATTACAGAACATCAACTTCCATAATATGTTGATTAAGTTCCAAAACTGGGTATTCTGTAAGTGAGTGATGATGTTTCGAAACTAACTGTTCCAGAATAGATTTCTTAGGTGTGTTATTATTTCGGAATAGGATGTTCCGTAATCAATGACCTGTTCCGAAATAACCTGCTCCAGAATTGATATTATTGTTCCAGAACAGGTCATTCCGGAACAGGTCTTTGAGTTACAGAACATCCTGTTTCGGAATAGTAATATCAATTTCGGAACAGGTCATTTTGTAATATATTTTTAAAAATGAAATTGGTATATTTGCGTTATTTGAAAATTTGAATTTAATAATGTCGATTATTGTTGCAGTTGACCATGGAGGAGCATGTCTTGACAAAGTGAGTGATGAAGTTGATAAAATTTCAAATATGCAAGAATTAAAATTAATTACTATGATGGTGGTGATTAAGATAATCATTCCATGACTGATGAGGTAATTTTATTTGATGGTGTCATTTGTGTATGAATTTTGAAATCTGAATTTACTAGTTTTGATGTAGGTATTTGCAACACGAGATGATTTACTAGAATGGGTTCGTATAGTTGCGTTTGATCTTGGGTTTGTGATTGTGATACTTAGATCAGACAAAGCAAATAGACAACCTGAAAGAAAAACATTTGTTTTATTAGGTTGTGAACGAAGTGGTAAGTACATGAAATACAAACAAGTAGCAGACGTCAGTGTTACTGGTTCAAGGAAGTGTAATTGTCCTTTCAAATTAAGGGGCAAACCAATTTCCACTGGAGATGGTTGGATGTTGAAGGTTATATGCGGTTTGCACAATCATACATTATCGCAGACATTAGTTGATCACCTTTATGCAGAAAGATTAAAAAGGGATGAACATGAGTTAGTTGTGAACACAACAAAGAGTTAAGTTAGGCCGACAAACATCTTGTTATCCTTGAAGGAGAAAAATGCACATAATCTGACCACAATCAAGCAATTGTATAATGCTATATATACTTATAAGTGATCAGTTAGAGGCCCAAGAACAAAAATGCAACAACTTACGATGTTGCTTGAGCATGACCAATATATTCATTGGAGTAGGTGTCATATGTCTTTGGAGGTTGTGAGTGATGTGTTTTGGGCTAACCCTGATTCTGTGAAATTGTTGAATGCATTTCACATTGTTTTGTTGACGGATAACACTTACAAAACAAATAAGTACAGGTTGTCATTGCTTGAGATAGTGCTTGTCACTTCTACTGGATTGACCTTCTTTGTTGCATTTGTGTTGTTATCCAATGAACGTGAAAATAACTTTGTTTAGGCATTGCAAAAATTAAAAGGGTTGTTTGTAACTGATGATCATCGTAAAGTGATTATATGTGATAAAGACCTGGCTTTAATGAATGCAATTAGCATTGTATTTCCTAAAGTTCATAACTTGTTATGCCGGTTTCACATCAATAAGAATGTTAAGGCAAAATGTATAATGCTAGTTAATTCCACAAAGGCTTGAGATGTTATCATGGAGGCATGGGGAAATATCATTGATTCAACAAATGTTCGTTTATTTGAGGATTGTGTTAAATATTTTGAAAGTGTTTGTGAGTCATTGCCTTTATTTGTTGAATATGTAAATAAGACATGATTGATTCCACACAAGGGGAAATTTGTGAAGGCATGGATAGACAACTTTATGTAGTTAGGAAATCTCACTTCAAACAGGTAAGATGTTTTGATGTATATTGTTACTGTAATTATATTGTTATTGCCGTTATAACTTTTATTTGGGTTTTGTAGGGTTGAACAAGCTCATTGGAAGCTCAAACGGATATTGCAAAATAGTATGAGAGATTTGTGTACATGTTGGGATGTTGTGAATAAGGTCATTATACTCCTACATAATGAAATCAAGGCATCATTTGAGACGAGTTTGCATGTTGTTAGTCACACTTTCAACGTGACCTTGTATAAACATTTAGTCGGATTTGTGTCAAAATATGCATTGGTGCACATTGCAGAAGAAGTACTAAAGGTTCAACATACTGGTTTTGATAGTTCCCATTGTGGATGTGTTTTGAGACGTATGCATGGTCTTCCATGTGCATGCGAGTTGGCTAGATATCAATTGAGTGTTATACCTCTTACTGAAGTACACGTAATGTGGACAAGACTCAATTTCTCAGATATCTCATTCAGTGAATCAAGGTCATAATTATTTATTCAATAGGATATTGATGTCATATTAAATTGTTTCAAACAAGTTGATATAGCCGGCAAGGTTTCAATTAAGACAAAGTTACATGAAATTGCATATCCTGATATAACATCTATGTGTTCTCCACTTGATAAAGTGAAAACTAAAGGTCACATAAAAGGTAAAGCAAAACGGTTAGCATTGAGCACCAAATGAGACCCGTCATATTTTGAGCATGTTGACAAGATTCATTCAATGCATGATAGTAATTCTCGAAGACACAAATAATTATGAATCCAATGAAGTCTCAGATTAAGAGTAATGTCATCCAAATGCTTGATCAATTTCATCCTTCGTATCACCCATACATAATGGGTGTGACTGATGTCAAATCTGATGGTCATTATGGATATCGAGTTATTGCTGCATTATTGGGAATGAGTGAGGAGTCATGACTTGTCATAATGGATTTGTATAAAGAGTTATGTCAATGGCGTGACGAATATGTTGTAATAGTAGGTGGAAGTGAACAATTAGAAGTGCTTAAAAAATCGTTATTGGTTTATGGCACTGACATGGTAAGCGGTTATTGTACACATATTATTTTGCTTATGATTTGTTATATGCTAACATTTTGTTTTGTCTATTATTTAGGTAAGTACCGATAAATGGACGACGATACCAGATATTGGATACCTAATAACATCAAAATACAATGTTGTTTTGGTATGCCTATCATTGAAACAAAACTTGACAATATTTCCATTTAGAATGATGCCTCTTATTGATGCCAGTTCACATAGAATAATATGTATTGGTCATGTTTATGGCTCCCACTTTGTCCAAGTGTGTTTCTAGGTCATGTATATGTTATTTTATTGTTACTTATTTTATTACAATGTAAATGATAATATCATAAATGTTGTGCAAGTAAAATTGAAGGATGGTTGTCCATTACCAACTGTTGATGTTTTGTGGTCCACATATGCCTACCCTGTGGCAAGACTATGGTCATAATTTTATCTTAGTAGGATGCAAAATTTTTCTATTCTTACAAGCCAAGATCCAACATATGTTAATCTTAGGGAGGATTGATGTACTTATATTATATTGTGTGTTTTTGATGAATGTGATGTATTTTCATAAACCAATGATGCAATAATATCACATAACAAATATAAAAGGTGAACATTTCATTGAAAGTACATAACAAATATAAAAGGTGAACATTTCATTGAAAGTACATAACAAATATAAAAGGTCAACATGACATTAAAAGTTCAACATTATATTAAAAGTTCAACATAACATAACTAAAACACAAAGAACTCCAAGCTGGTTCCCTACCACGAACTGCACGATTACGTCGACTATATATTATTCCCTGCTCAATAACTCCACAAGCTAATGATAGGGCCTCCTGAGCATCATCATAGCTAGGAGTGCCTACTTCAACATGTCGACAATCAATCATCCGCTGCAAGATGTTGGCAATGTGCCTAAATATACCATGCAACAATAAAAATAACAAAATTATAAGTTACAAAACAATGATATTTACTAATAATGAAAAACAAAAGTTACTAAATATATTACAATGTGAGCATGGTCCTGCTGAGATGATGACAGTGATGGTGGTGGTGGACCTCCATCTTCAGGACTACGACATCAATGATGACCAACAACCTTAGTATCAGACCCAAGAATAAGATTTGGATGGGACATGCGTCTAAACTAGCCCATGTAATTAGATGAACAATCATGCGGTTCAAATGCAAGGGTCAACCCCCTAATGACATGATCTGCAAAATGTAACCATCGATCCTCAATCGTGGCTAATACTCCTGGGTGAACTGGCAAAAGAGGACGAGGAATAGTCTGAACAAATCCAAACTGACACAAGACACGTTTAGGTATATGTCTTTGTGTCGCGTCACCACCACGTAGATATCCACAAAATAACGAAATAGACACAAATGGGCAATATGCTCTATGCTCTGTATATGGACCCCATAAGACATCATCAATGGTCAATCGATCCAGCTGCAACCTCACATCTGTAATCGTGCAAATCTGTCGACTAACAATGTATTGACACGCCCTAGGTTTATGCTCCTCATACATGGTATTCAAAGTTTTTTTTTCATGTTCACAAAATGTGCATAAATCCAACTCTGTAACAAGTATCGAATAAGTTAATGAAAAATTATATTTATCACAACAAAATATATTATATTACAAATAATGTACCAAATAATTCTACTTGCATCAGCATGGCGTAACTAACCAATTGATGAGTATGGGAGATACAAAAATCTCCCAGCTACTCATATATGTATGCTAGACGACCAACTCCCCATGCATAATCTCCACACATTCCAAGATCTCTAGACAAACTAAGATATTAAACAACTATGGAAGTGGCACTCTTGTCAGCAAATATCGTGCATCCAACTAGATGCAGTAAATAAGCCCTGATAAATACTCCCATAATGAGCCTCGCAAAACTGCTCATAAATATCTCTTAGCCAGCTTAAACGAACATGTTGGGATCTACACTGTCTTATTTCAGCCTTTCCATTGGAAGATTGAACTCCCAATAACTCAATAAGTAGAGCAACAGCTTCACCAAACTTCAGATTAGTAGAAGTGGGAAATTGACCAATAATAGGGATATGTAGCAAGCATGACACATCATCTAATGAGATTCTCATTTCGCCAAAAGGTAAATTTAAGGTGTTCGTATCCCTTTACTATCGCTCGACAAATGCAAAAAGAAAACCTTTATCGATCACTTCATAACTAATGTTGCACAATAGTAACAATCCAAAATTACTAATAAGTGCCTCAACTTCAGCACAGTGCAATCCAAACTTACTTATTCTTCTCCCATGGGAGACCATTTTCAGCTCTCCTTGATCCTAAACCATAACATTCATATTTTCAACGAATAAGATGAAAAAAACTAAATAACAATTATAGGTCTCAGTCTCATATACTTACCTCACTCTGCCACAAATTATAAGCAACATGGTAACGATAAGATAGTAATAGAGAACCATCAATAGGTCCTTCAAAGAATGCCCTAGCTTCACCTACATCAGGCACGACATCATCACCTCCTCCCTTTCGAACAGAGCCTGTGGGCCTCTCTATATGATCTGCTTGAGAACTTGGCCCCTTAATTCTAGCAGTGAATCTGTCAACAACAAAAAAATCAAACTACTTCCTTTTTATTAAAAAAAGGATTTTTCATAGAAAATCAGTTCCGGAACACCTCATTTCGGAGCTAATTTTTTATGAAAAATCACCCACCCCAAATCACAAAAACCGAATGAAATCCCCCAAGTACACTACAAATCCTTTAATACAACATGCATACCTCAAATGATTGTCAAGTATATTGTTATTGATGGATGACAGAACCAAACCGGCAAAAGAAGCACAAAACGGAATGCTTGGAGGTGCTTGGAGGTAGGGCCGCACGACAATGAAATTAGAAGAGGTGAATGGAGAAGCTAATATGAAGATTTAGGATTTCATGGATATTTCGATCTTCACACTGTTATTTTAAGGGTATTTTAGACAACTTGGAAATTTTTTAGGGTGCCCGAAAGAAAGGCTTGGAGATGCAGGAAGAAGCAGTGTTTGTAAAATCTCTAACAATAGGACGCTTTCTTCCTGCATCTCCACAATATCATCCTGCACTTGATAGTAAAATTGAACAAACAAAAATAGCCTTGTGTTAAAAATTTAAAGCCTAGATTGCCCTTCACCCCACTCCTGAGTTGTTCATCCTTCTCCATTTTTTGCACCTTCCCATTCTTGCACCTTCCATTTACCATACACTTTATGGTTGTGTGGACTTTCATTGACGGCTGAGTGCACCTTTGTTACTGTAGTAGTGGTAATATATGGTAAAGGGTGATTGTTCTAAAGTGCTTGTGTGAAGGAATTAAACCTAAGTGCACCTCCATTTTCTGATTGAACCTTTCAGGACATGCAAAGGTAAGTATTGAAGTAGTTTGTTGGTATATTGAAGTGGTACTATGTGTTTGAGTGGTAGAAGACAACAGTGCAAGATGATTTTTATTTTCGCTTATTGGGAACAATTTTAAATATGTTGTCACTGCCATTAAAATTACCATTAACCGCCTTCAACCACCACAATACATTACCACTACTATCTCCAAATCAACGGGTTCTTCTTGCACCTCCATAATTTTTAATATCCCAAGTTAAGACATAAGTAAAAGACAAACATGCTATTGGTCTATATAGTTACGATTTTTTTTGTTTCTAACAAATTGTAGAATTTGTAAGTGATATATACTTACGAATTCTCCAAGTTGTAAGCTTCTCATTAGTAAATACTAAGTTATGGACTACACAAACCGTAAGGAATAATTTTTTTTGAAGGACTTACGGATTATACAATACGTAAGTTCAAAATGAGGTTATCATGACTTATAAATTGTGTAATCTGTAAATAATTTGAAAATCATAGAAGTTTACGGATTATACAATCTGTAATGGTAGAGGTGTATGAAAAAACATTGCAGATTGTAGCATCTGTAAGTATTGATGAATTACAAATGATACAATCCGCAATGCATTTTTAGAAACATCTGTAATTTACGGGTTTTATAATCCGTAAGTATTGAATTTTTTCAATGAGTTACGGGTAGCACAATCTGTAAGTCAATTTATGATTACAGATTATACAATTTTCACTGAAAAATAAAGAAATAACATTTTCACTGAAAAACCACAATTTCAACACTTGCAGATTGTAGAAACTTTGAATGACTTGTGGATTACACAATTTACAAGTCATTCGATTTTTCAAATGACTTACGGATCTTACAATCTGCAAGTGAATGGGGTGAAGGGTATGATTGGTTTTTAAAGGACAAAATTATATTTTAACATTTACTATGGAGGTGCAGGAAGAAGCCGTCCTCCAAATCAGAAACCTCTAAAGATAGTTTATATTTGATTTTGGCAATTACTTCTTACATCCCTTATTTTATATTCGATTTTGGCAATTACTTCTTACATCCCTTATTTTATATTCGATTTTGGCAATTACTTTTTACACCCCCATTTTTTGAACTTGTATTTCTAGAATTGCTCCGTTACTTCTCCCTCAGAACAGCCTATCACCATTGTCGTCATTCCACCATTACCACGATAGAAAAAGAGAAGAAATTAAATTATCTTATTAGAAATTTAAGAATTTAAATTTGGAAGGGAATTTAAATCAAAGTGTTTTTAGCTTTTAAGAATTTCAAAATTTTTCAACGAAATACATGATAATGTATTTATAAGAATGAAGATGAAAACAACTTTATTAAATTGAGAATACTTTAATCTCTTTTCATGTATATACATTTGATAAGCAAAACAACCTATTTAAAAAGTTTTATAGGTATCAAATATGTTTTTTATTATATTAAACGTAACAAGAATAGGCATGAATAAATAGAGTATTGTAAGAGTTTCATATCAATTTCAAAAGGTACGTGTAGCAATTTTAGTCCTAATCCATGCACAGTTTATATGTTCCTGTATTCGATAATCGCATTTTTCTTATTCATAAACTAAATAAGTTAATAAAATATATAGTATTAATTAAAAAAAACAACTTTTATATGAAGATGTAACTAACTTTTGGAGTAAAATATTTTATCAAATTGTACTTATAATTTTTTTCATTATTTTAATGATATATCTTGAAAGATGTATGTGTAATGTGTTTAAACATATGTAATGTTTTTAAAACTTTAAGGGAGACATGTAATGTTTTGAAAACAAAAGGAAGATTTTGTGTACAATATTTGAAAAATTGGAGTGTCAATGTAATTAGAGAAAATAATAAGTGCTAGTGTAATTTATATAGTAGTTTATCCAAATTCTGATATTATCTAATATATTATCTATGTATTTTGATACATGTTTGTTTATTATTAGGATAGAATTAACAATTAACTTTTTTATTCATTTGTTAAAAGTCTGATTTTTGTTACAATATTGTCTTTGTCCATATTTGACCACATTTCATTTATATATGATGAGTTTCATAAAGTAAGTTTTTTAAAAAAAATAAATAAATTTCATTCTTGAATAATTAAATAACATTTAAAAAAATACTCAAACGTGTTATTCAAATAAGGAAAATGATACTTTGACACTGCATTTTCTCTTACTCTCAACTTCCATTCTTGGGAAAACCAGGGACATTTGAAGCTAATGTCAACATGGTGTAGTTATCAACTTTTCTTCTGGAAATACTTGAACCCATGGTAAAAGGTAAGTGTTTAGGGAATTTGAGGTATTTGAAAGATATTGGGGAGCAACTCTTCCGACAGGACTGCCCCAATTTTGGTGGGTTGGGTTGCCTATGTGGACGTTAAGCTTGGAGGATATGAATAACTTGGTTTGAAAGAAAATAAGGGTAGTGTAAAGGACTCTTCGTGAAGGGAAACAGGCTTTGCAATTGCCCCAGTTTGTATGTACAAGGGGAATGGTAAAATTTGTGTGAAAGATAGTTTGTCTTGGTAAGGTGGCAAATAGGGTAACAATCGGATTGCCCCAGTTTGAGATATAGTGAGGGAAGGTAAAGTTACGGATGAGACCAGATTGCCCTAGTATTGCTCTTTTTTTTATGTTTTGTTCTCAATTGGTAGATGATTCTCTCCTGACAGAGGCATTTATTTTTTTTTCATTTTTCTTCTTTTTAACAGGTATTATCAGTCATGTCTTCTTGTTACAAAAGCTAAACTTTATGAAAATCGTTGCAATCATTCCTCAATCAATATGGACTTTATTGGGCTTATAACGTGGCCATAGGTTATAGGTTGTTAAGAAAAGGATATAAAGGCTCCAAATTTACTTGTGGGCTTGAAAAAGTTTTACAAGGAACATCAACCAATATTATAAACAGTCAAGGTCTTCTGAGCTTTCCTCTATTATGTTCATTTTCTTTTCTTTTTTATTTGTTTTCTTTTTCTTCTTTTTCTCTTTTTTTACCAAAATCAATCTTGAGAAATATTTTTTTATGTATTTCTTCTTTGATGAACAACTTCCATTTTTGATAATACTCCTTCTTTGATGAATGAGGAGCTTTTGACATGTTTCTTTCTCTGATAAATTTCTTCTTTGGGTCCTTAGACTGGGTTGCAAAGAAAAATATTGATGATCCTTACTTAGGGTATTTTTGAAAGAAAAAATTATTTTTTGGCTCAAAGAGGGTGCAAAAAGATGTGTAAAAGTGTTTGGATGAACAAACATTGCCATATATCATTTTGAATCATGATTGCTTGATTTTCAAAGAGTTTAACAACGAAACAAAATTAATGACTTCTGACACGTGTCATTTTTCTCTCTTTTTTTTTCCTTTTTTATTGTCCTATCTTTTGCTTAGATAACCTTTTTGGATTTTAACTTCTTTTTTGAATTTTTTTAATGCCCCTCAAGAATAGAGATAGGAGATTGGCCAACTAACAGAAAATTGACATTATACCCAGTGTAAAAATTTTTAGGTAATGATAACCATTTGGATAATCGTTTCATTTGGGAATTTTGGGAATTTCAAAAATTTTTGGGAAGCCTGGTAATTTTGGAAAAGCCAACAGTTAACAAACACCATGTATGCAAATGTTTACTTAGAAAAGTCAATTTTTACCTTTATTAAACATTTCGCTTGAATAATCCCCATTTATTATTATTTGCAATCTTGTGAATTCAATGATCTATGAGCAAATGACTCACCACATTTTTCTTTTCTTTTTTTTTCTCTTTTTTTTAAATTTGTTTTTGACAAAAGGCGTTTATGAAATTTTGGAAGTTTTTTTTTTTTAAACTACATTTATGAATGCATTAGATTTTTGGGAATTCATATATGATACATGTTTGAAAGATTTTTTTTTCTTTTTTTTTTAGAAATTGCATTTATGAATGCATGATTTTTTTTAGAATGCATATATAATGTATGTCTGAATGAATTTTTTTATGAGAAAATGTATTTATGAATGCATGATTTTTTTTGGAATGCATATATAATGTATCTTTGAATGCATTTTTTTATGAGAAAATGCATTTATGAATGTATGATGTTTTTTTGGAATGCATATATAATGTATGTCTAAATACATTTTATTAAGAAAATGCATGATTTTTTTGAGATGCGTGTATTATATATGTTTGAATGAATTTTTTTTGCATGCATAAAAAAATCATTTTTTTTGAAAATGCATATATGAATGAAATTTTTGAGAATGCATATACAATGTACGAAATTCTAGAAAAATGCATAAGAGATTTTGTGACTGCATATATAGATGTTTACAAGTTGAATTTATTCCTTTGAAAATACATGCATGAATGCATGAAAATCTATTTTTTATTTTTTTCAAATTTTCATTTTTTTTTAATTTCTTAAATGGTAATGCATGAATGAATGCTCCGAATTGTATATTTTTTTTAATTTTTTTAATGATATCCATGAATGGATGCTCCACATTTTATTTTTTCTGATTTTTTTTTGCTATATTTCAATGATAATCTATGATCAAATGTATTATTTTTTAGAAAAGTATTTATAAATTTTCAAAAGAGAATGTATACTCATATGTTTTTTCTTCAAAACAAATATTTAAAGGAGAATGTATTTACAAAATATTTTCAATGACAATATATGTACAAAAGGTCTTTTTCAAAAAAAAAAAAAAAAAAAAAAGAACATATGTATAAAAGTTTTGATATATGTACAAAATTTATAAATTTTCAAAGAAGAGAATATTTACAAAAATATGTTTATTTTCTTTTCAAATGTTTCTTTTTTTCTGTAAAAGAAATGATTGATTTTTTTGTGTTATTTTATTTCATATTTTTCATAAAAAATCTTAAGAAATAATTTTATTTGCCCTAGTCTTTCTATTTTCCAGTGAGACCAAGACCTTGACAATGTCGAGAAGGTCTCAAATGAAAATTTTTGAAAAAAGTGAGGTTGAAACTATGACTACATTAAGAGGGTCTCAAAATAAATCTTGAAAGAAGTGAAGTGAGTGCATGAATGCACGAATGTATGCAATATTTCTCATTTTTACTATTCTTGATTTTTTTTTCCCTTTTTTTGTTTTTGAGAGATGCATGAGTACAATGAGAGTGCATGGACATATGTATGAAATCCTATGAAGGCATGAGAATGTATGCATGGAATGCATATTTTTCATTTTTGTTTATTGAATGAATGATAATATGAAAATGCATATTTTTTATGATGATATGAAAAAGCATACATGGTTTTTATGTTTTTTTTATTCAATGTGAATGCATACCTAAAACTTCATTTTTCATTATTAATTTTCGATTCTTTTTTAGAATGCAAGTATAAAAGTCTATTTTTTTATTGAAAATGAGAACACATATTCTTCCATTTTTGTTTATTAAATGAAAATGTATATATGAATTTTTGTATTTTTTTATTTGAATGAATGATGGTATGAAAGTGTATATATGAATTTTTTATTGAACGATAATGCATGTATGAATGCATAAAATTCTACTTTCTACTTGTTTTTCTTTGTTTTGATTGAGATGAGTGCATAAAAATCTATTTTTTATTTTTAGTTTTGATTTTAAGAGAATGCATAAATGTATGCATAAAACTCTAATTTTCATTTTTTCTTTTTGGATGAGAATGCATGAATGAATGCATAAAACTATTTTTTTATTTTATATTTCTTTTTAAAATGTATTCTCAAAATTCCTCCCAAGGAAAAAACATGTTGTAGAATGTAGTATGGATAACTTTGAAGATGTATGATGCACGTGTAAATGTATGATGTATATTAAGATATGTGAAGCATTTTTAGATGTGTGATGAATGTCTAAATGTATTATACATATTTACAAGTATGATGCATGCAAAATTAATGTATGAATGTCAATAATTTTTTTTTATGCAGGCAAATTAGAAAAAGATGCACAAAATACAAACTAATTAAGCAACAACTACAATTATTTTTATTTTGTTGTCTTTTTTTGTATTTTTTATGCATGAAATTTTTGGAATTCATTAATGATTTTTTTTTAATGCAAATATACGGACGTATGAAATTTGGATACATGAATTTTTTTTTTAAGAAATTACATTTCTGAATACATGAAATTATTGTTTATCTTTCTCTCTTTTTTTTAGAAGGCGTGAAATTTTATTTTTGAAGATGTATGAATGAATGTCATGAGATTGATTTTTTTGTTATTATTATTTAATATCAACATTTAAAAGAAACACATAAGTGCAATGAGAATACATGAACATATGCATGGAATTTTGTTTGAAAATTCCTATGAAGATGCATAAATGAATACATGGTGAAAATACATGTAGGAAATGTATATTTTCATTTTTGTTTAATGATTGCTGATGATATAACTTTATTTTTCATTTTTTGATTTTTTTGAAAATGCATGAATGACTGCATATATTAGAATGCATAGGTGAATACATCAAAACTATATTTTTTTATTTTTTAAATGAGAATGCATAGGCAAATGCATAAAAACTTTATCTTTTTTATTTTTATTTTTCATGTATGAATAGGAATTTATGAGAATGCATAAAACTTTCTTGATTTTTTTTTAGCTTTGATTTTTTTTGTTTTATTATTATTTTCTTATGCATGAAATTTTTAAGAAAATGTATTTAGAAATGCATGAAATTTCTCTTTTGTTTTTTTTAGAAGGTATGGACTTTTTTTGAAAATGTAAAATTTTTTATTTGATGTCAATATTTTTTTTTAAAAAAAGAAATGTATAAGTGCAATAAGAGTGCATAAACATATGCATGAAATTTATTTGAGAATTCTTATCAAGAGGCATAAATGAATGCATGATGAAAATGAATATTTTTCTTTTTTGTTTATTGAATGCATGATACATACATGAAATCTTTTTTTTATGGAACGAATAATATTATGAAAATGAATTCTATAGTTTTTTTTGTTTCTTTGCTTATTTGAATAAGACTTTGAAATTGCATGACTGCATGAGGCTATGAGGATGCATGGATGAATGCATTGACTCTATTTAAAACTGTTTTTTTTTAGAATGCATATATGCTATTTACATGGGAGTACATGAATAGTGCATGAAACTTTAGATGAGAATAGATTCTATGAGATATGTATGGATGCATGAAGTCGTAGGTGAATGCATGAATGAATGAAACCTAATTTTGATCAATATCAAAAGAATATATTTATTTACATAAATGGATGTATCTAAGAATACATGAAATTCTATTTTTGATTGATTTTTTTTAGTGTTGTATGAATGGATGCATGACCCCTTTCTTTGATGTTTTAGAAAAGACAATATGTAATGCATATGAGATTAATGTTTTGTATTCTATTTCCAAAACTCATTTTTTTAGAAAAATAAAATATGTAATGCATGTCAGGAATGTTTTTTATTTTTATTTCCCCAAAATCATTTTTTAGAGAAAGGAAATATGCAATGAGATTAATGTTTTTTTTTTCTTTTATTTCCAAAAATCATTTCTGTTTAGAAAAATAAAATATGTAATGCATGCTAGAAAAATGTTTAATTTTTTTTTTATTTTTATTTCCCAAAATCATTTTTTAGAAAAAAAATGAAAATATGCCATGCAAAATGAGATTAATGTTTTTTTTTCAAAAATTAATTATTTTTTTAAACAAAAAGTATGTGAAAAAAATGAGACTAATGCTTATGCGTAGGAAAAAAAATATCTCTCTTTTTTTAAGGTAAAGTATTGAAAGTATACCAAGTAAACTCCTAAGAAAGAGAGGTGAGCCACAATTGGACATATTGTTTAGAAAAAAAATATATATTGTATGCAAGGAAAAAAATGAGATTGATACTTTTTAATTTTTTAATACTTGTGTAATGAATGACACTGGATAATTGAGCTGCAAAAAGTCTCCCTAATGCCCTAATTAGGGTCTGTCCTAGTGAGGCTTAAGTTCTAGGCATGTAAATGTGCTCACAAATGGTCGCTTATCCTAATTTCCTATTAAAGGTCACTAGAGTTATGGCCCCTTTACCACACATCCATATCAGTTAGTAATGACAGTATTTATGGACATGATAATAAAGGGAGCTGACTCTAGCTAGAGTTTTCGCACACCTGGGTTAGGAAGTACATTCGCGTAGTTTTGCTACACAATTCCTCTATTTCTAAGCTTCACAAATACGGGTATAGGGCCCCACTCATGATATTCAATAAAGTATGTATGAAGGGAGAAAAATGCATACCCAACCCCACCTGCAAAACAACAAGAAAATTTCCAAACATATATATATATATATA
>Ga0209700_106159_pt1 | contig 19056 bp, 13 predicted proteins | sample SiratroredBW_FD_187528 | JGI IMG/M metagenome (GOLD analysis project Ga0209700, IMG submission 187528) | Root nodule microbial communities of legume samples collected from California, USA - Siratro red BW (SPAdes) (version 2) | ecosystem: Host-associated > Plants > Roots > Nodule | place: USA...
TATTATTTCAAGAATACTTAAACTAATAAATATATTTTTATGTTATTATTGATTTTTATTTCTTTTTATTTTTATCATTATGCTTTAATTTAAAATATTACCCGGACAAAATCGGGTGTTGACAAAACGTGTTTCTCACCTTTGATGGTTCCAATCAGCAAAATAATAAAAAAGGTAAACCTTTTGTTATACGTGGTTATACATAAATACAATATATATTGCTTAAAAAAAATAATTGAGATGCACTTTTTTCAAAAGTTATAAGTTTTATTAATTTAAACAAAATAAATTAGTTTTAGAAAATCCAAAAGTAACTTTTATATTATATTTACAACTTTTTTAATCTTTAGTATTTAATTTTATGTCCCTAACAAAGATCTCCCATTAAAAGAAAAGAAAAATAGACACGTAAAATGAATATAATTTTAAGAATGGTTTTACTATTTCATAGCATTTATCTATTTCCTTTATTTTTTTTTATTTTTCTTTTCTCTTTTCTTATATACCACATCTATAGTTATATATTAGATTTGCTTTCTTTCTTTCATGTGTTTCTTATTAGTATCTTTGTATTTATCCGGTTTCGCACTCTCGTAATATAGCTATAATTCCGGTGACTTATAATTAATACAAAATTGTAAATCATTCACACAAAATATAAAATCTAACCATTTGCAATTTTTTTTATTTATCTTCAATAATATTAATCATAACAACTCTTTAAAAGATAATAACAATTTTATAATTTTTCATATATTTTATCTTACGATAAAGAATTTGTAAAACCTATATGTAATAACATTTTCACCACAAGAATCTCACTTGCTCATACTTTTGCTTAATACATAGCACGTGTTATTAGCTTGGTTAGAGATGTTCAGTTAATTGGAAGAAAATTTGACGTTGATTATAAAATTTCAATAAAATAATTTTGAACTAACACAGATAAAAAAGCTTTTACATTTTTTATATTATTTATCAAAGTAAAAATTTAATTTGTATTATCAACAAGCACGTTTCATATATTTATGTGGACTTAGTCACATTCCTATAGTCAAATTTCTAGAATTCTTTTTTTTTTAAATGAATATCTTATAACTGTGTAGACAACTATTACTAGTAGAAAAAACACATTCTATGACAGGATAAAACAATGGTTAAAATGCAATCATGGTATTTTTGAAATTAAGTGGAAAGATATTATAGCGATTTTAGGCGCAATTGCTATAGTATGAGATTCTACGACAGTTGGAGATCCCAACTACGGTAGTATCTCCTCCTGTTTAAAAAAAAACCAAAATATTTAAAAATATCTCGAGATGATACTACAACGATTGGGAGTTCTAATCGTTGAGTATTTCCCTCGAGGCGTGCGTGTTAGATTTATAGAATTTTTAAATTGAAATTGGAGATACTATAGCAGTTGAGAGCTCCAACTGTGGTAGTATCTCCCTCAATTGAGTTTAAAATTTTTCAAACTTTTTTAAGAAGGAGGAGACACTACAACGGTTGAAATCTCCAACCGCTATAGGCGGTTGGGATCTCTAACAGCTATAGGCGGTTGGGATCTCCAACCATTATAGTATCCCTGTTTTAATCACTACGCACTGTTTATTACCCAAATGTTTTCACTCTTTGCATTATTTGTCTTTCCCTCTCCCTCTCACGTCGCACCACTAAGTCTCTCTCATGCATTCTCTGCTCTTCTCACTCACGCTGATTTGGTTGGTTCCTTTTTTACTTTCATCCACTTTCTTCAGCGTTTCCAACATAGGTGCTTTGGTAACATTTTTACGTTGTAGGTTTTTGAGGATGTTATATCTCTCCATTACAACGGTTTCCTCTTTACAACCGTTGTAATATTTTCTCTCTGGACAAAATCGCTTTTGGCTGGACAATTGGGAGGGTTTGAAAAACTGATTTAGTATCTCATATATACTACAATGGGTTGTCCAATATGTTAAAGACTTTCTACAACTGTGGAATCTACAGCAGTTCCGGAACCGTGTTATAGGCCCTCCATAACTGCTCTAAAATGTGATTTTTTTACTAGTGCATATCTTAATGGGTTATTTTCTTATGCAATTTTATCTACCATTGCCCCTCTTACACACATGTGGTCAAACTGTTGGTGCATCTCCTTTACAACTATGTCTCTCACACTCCTATGAGAACGAAACTATCTTTGTGAGTAATATCTAATGTAATTTTACTGGTGTATCACACACAAGCACTCATCCATGTGGATACAACCTCCTCTTTATGCTTAACCTCTGATGCATTTTGCAACGTTCCAAAATTTTACAATATTATAAATGTTTATGTTATAGTAAAACCATATCATATAAACTAATTCGGGTTGAAGAAAGGTCATAGATAAAGTCTTTTATGAGGATTTTAATAGACTAAAGGAAATACGTCTAGAAGAAATAGAAGATATTTTTTCGAAGAAAACATCATGAAGTTATTGGACAATCCTAAAAGCCAGAAGGGGGAGCGAGGAATTGGAACGCATGAGAAGAAGGACTTATCTACTAGAAAAACAATGTCTAGATGAATATTCATGATATCATAGACGATATAAAACAACCACTTCCTTTAGACGATTGGTAATGATAAATTTCTCTGTTTTCCTAGCATTATAGGAATTTGACCATGAGAATGACAAGTTTCAAGAATGAAATTACTTCCTAAGAAAGTTAGATACACCTAAATAAATATCTCTGAAAAACACGGTTAGAGACAAGCACGATTAGGTAGACCTCATTTTCTAATGTTGATAAAAGATATTTCACATCTAAGTATTTATCTCTTTGAAATTTTAACCTAACTAGGTCTATAAAATCAATTGAATTAAAATTATATAAATACTTGTAGCCAAAGGAACAATAATTACCATACATCCATAAATAAAAGTGGCGGTGAATACTTCAAAACACAAAAAAAAAAAATATATAATAAAAATATGATGGAAAAATGTAAAGAAAAAACTAGTAAGTAAAAAAGGTTGAGATTCTGCTCCAAACTTATGATATAAGAGAAACGATGAATGTTTTCATTTTTATGTTAAGTATCCTAAGCCTCACAACATATGAAATGTTTTATCTACCCTATATTTTAAAGTACAGTACAAAATATCAAGTAAAATCTCAAGTTTCAACAACTTTAACAATAATAATTTTAAAATTATCACTAAAAAGAATTTTTAACCTTACTAAAACATTTCTCTTCCGTGGTAATATTTTAACATTTAATCATGGTTACTTATATATACATGTATATTTAAACCGTTTAGGTAAACTAAAATTTCATTTATTATGTAATCACTTGGTTTGTTGTATCAATAATACCACTTTCCTATTTCAAAAATTCCCTTTTATTACTATTATGCTTCCCCGTAATCTCCTTTATTCATTCACTCAAATTAGAGTAATTTTAGACATTAGAAATTCTAACAAATTTTGAATATATTAGATATCGTCATTTATAGAAAAAAAAAAGTTAAACTTGTTAAATATAATGTACATCATATTTACCCTTATATAAAAGTTAAATTACTATTTTCACCATAAGAGCCTCACTTATATAGCACGTGTTATTAGCTTGGTTAGAGATGTTTAGTTTATTGGAAGAACACTTGGCATTGATTATAAAATTTCAATTTCAACTACAAAAATAAAAAAAACTTTTACTCTTTTTTATATTATTTATCAAAGTAAAAATTTAATTTGTATTATCAACAAGCACGTTTCACATATTTATGTGGACTCAGTCACATTCCTATACTCAAATTTCTAGAGCAATTTCTATACAAACGCATATCTTATAACCAAGTAGACACAATAACTCTGATTATAAGGGTTTCATTTGAAATCGTACTCATTATCTTCATTTACTTTTATTACTTTTATTGAGTTCACAATCGTAGTTGAACCTTCATTTAATTTCACTTATATCCTAATTTTATTCTCATTAAAATCCTTAACTCCAATTATAAAGCTTAAAATTGTCATCTCATCTTTAAAGAAGTTTAATTTCTACTAAGAACAATTGGTGTCTACCATAGAATCTCGAACAAAAATTTTCGGAAAATGTTATTTTGATACCATTCATCCTATAACCATTTGACACTCCTACGTGTCATGTGGGCCCACCAGCAAAAGAGAGAATGTTTTTGCTTTTGTTATATACGGAAGGATAATTTCGTCAATTTCATCAATTTCGTCAAATTGGTTAGTTGTGTACATTTAAGTGGTTAGCTACGTTCATAACTTCGACACCCATATACAATCATTGCTTGTGAGTTCTTTCAACCTTAAATAACTGGTTAGTCATGTACATCTAAGTGGTTAGCTACATTCATAACTCCGACACCCATATTAAATCACTGCCTGTGAGTTTCTCCAACCTTAAATAACTGGTTAGTCGTGTACATCTAAGTGGTTAGCTACGTTCATAACTCCGACACCCATATTAAATCACTAACTGTGAGTTTTTCCAACCTTAAATAACTGGTTAGTCGTGTATATCTAAGTGGTTAGCTACGTTCATAACTCCGACACCCATATTAAATAACCGCCTCTGAGTTTTTCCAACCTTAAATAATTGGTTAGTCGTGTATATCTAAGTGGTTAGTTACATTCATAACTTCGACACCCATATTAAATCACTGCTGTGAGTTTTTCCAACCTTAAATAACTGGTTAGTCGTGTACATCTAAGTAGTTAGCCACGTTCATAACTCCGACACCCATATTAAATCATTGCCTGAGTTATTCCAACCTTAAATAACTGGTTAGTTGTGTACATCTAAGTGGTTAGCTACGTTCATAACTCCGACACCCATATTAAATCACTGCCTGTGAGTTTTTCCATCCTTAAATAACTGGTTAGTCGTGTGCATATAAGTGGTTAGCTACTTCATAATTCCGACACCCATATTAAATCAATACCTGTCAATTATTCCAACCTTATCAAGGTGGTTAGTCGTGTACATATAAGTGGTTAGCTACGTTCATAATAACGACACCAACATTGCTAACCACTTAAATATACCTAACTAACCACTTAGATGAAATTGACGAAATTACCCTTCCATATACAACAAAAGCAAACACATTCTCTCTCTTTTGCTGGTGGGCCCATATGACACGTAGGAGTGTCAAATGGGAGTTAGGTGAACAGTAGTATCAAAGTATCATTTTCCAAAATTTCCAATCACACAAATAAAACAACATTCATTCTTTTCTAAATCATTTGTTAAGGTAAAAATTATTTTTTATTAGCTAGAAGAATATTTTCTCTATAAGCTTCTTTCCCACATTCATGCTGACAGAATCACACCATTGTGTTCAAACATTTGGTGTAGTGCGCCTTCTATATCCATGTGGACACTACCACAACCCTATGAAAACCCTCTTACATCATGTGGACACTACCACTACCACATCCATGTAGTAATTTGCTTTGATACTTCTTTCTCGGGCAACCATATAATTCTCTTCTGCAATTTTATTTACCATTACCCCTCTTACACACATATGGTCAAATTGTTGGTGCATTTCCTTTACGACTATATCTCTCACACTCCTATGGGAACGAAACTATTTTTTTTGAGTAATCTCTAATGTAATTTTACTGGTATATCAAGCACTCACCCATGTGGATACAATCACCCCTTTATGCTTAACCTTTGATGCATTTTGTAACTTTCTAAAATTTTATAACATTATAAATGTTTATGTCATGTATTGTCTAACCTAGTAAAACCATATCATCTAAACTAATCCGAGTTAAAGAAAGGTCATAGATATAGATAAAGTTTTTTTACGAGGATTTTAATAATTTTAGACTAAAGGAAATAGAAGATTTTTTTTTTTAGAGAAAACATCATGAAGTTATTGGACGATCTTAAAAGCCAAAAGGGGGAACAAGGAATTGGAACGCATAAAAAGAAGGACTTATATACCAGACAAATAGTGTCTAGATGAATATATGTTATAGACGATATAAAGCAACCTCTTCCTTTAGACAATTGGTAATGATAGATTTTCTCTGTTTACCTAACATATATATTTGACCATGAGAAGGACAAGTTTTCAGGATAGGATTACTTTTCAAGAAAGTTAGATACACCTAGATAAATATCTCTGAGAAACATGGTTAGAGACAACCACAAGTATGTCGATCTCATTTTCTACTATTGATAAGAGATATTTCACATCTAACTATTTATCTTTTTGAAACTTTAACCTAACTATCAATTGAATTATAATTATATAGTTACTTGTAGCCAAAGGAAAAATAATTACCACACATCTATAAATAAATAAAAATGACAATAAATGCTTCAAACACCAAAAAAATAATATAATAAAAATATGATGAAGAAACATAAAGAAAAAAACTTGTGAGAAATGGATTGATATTCTGTTCCAAACTTCTAAGGTAAGAAAAAGAATCCATTAAGTGTTTTCATTTTTCTATTAAGTATCACAACATATGAAATGTTTTATTTAACTAATATTTTAAAGCACTGTTGAAAATGTCAACTTTCAACAACTTGAACAATAGTAATTTTAAAATTATCACTGAAGAGAATTTTTAACCTTACTAAAATACTTCTCTATAGTGGTAATATTTTAACATTTAATCATGATTACTTATATATACATGTATATTCAAAACCGTTTAGGTAAACTAAAGTTTCATTTATTATGTACTTTGCCTTGTTGTATCAATAGTACCACTTTCCTATTTCAAAAATTCCCTTTTATCACTATTATGCTTCCCCGTAATCTCCTTTATTCATTCACTCAAATCAGAGTAATTTGAGACATTAGAATTTCTAACAAATTTTGAATATATTAGATATGGTCATTTATATCTATTACTTAATAATATTCATTGCATGTTCAGTATTTTTTTTAGAAAAAGTTGAATATGTCGCAATAAAGTTTTGATTTAACCCTTCAAATTTTGAGATAGTTCAAAATTTTCTATTTTGGTTGTACTTTTCACACTTAAAATATTAATTTGAAGTAATAGAATTTCGAACAGGTAGAAAGAAAAAAAAAAGCATGTGGCTTTTTTAACTAATGCAATTTGATCAAGTGTTGGCATTTGTTTAGAATTAAGGAACTTTGGTAACCACTTGCCACTGCGTATTTCTTATGTGAACAAGCTAGGAAGCACACCAAAAAAGAAAAAAAAAACAGTATTTTGTTTGGAGCAGATTAGATTATATTAAAATGATGGCATGTTTTTCGCTATAAAAATTAAGGTAGGTAAAGGGTTCTGATAATGATTGATTAATATATACAATTGAACCTCTTGTATACCAATAATTAGTATTATATAAACAACTGCTAAGAGTCTTAAAAGATATAAAAGTGAAAGTCAATGCATCCCTCAATCATGCACATGTAAGTAAAATAAAATAATTCATCGAGACGAGGAAGACTCAATATTTTAAAGTGAATAGGAAGAAGACCAATTGCTTTCTTTCTTATATCTTGATGTATCTGAGTGAGTGTGAGGATTGTCTCTTATACTATGTTCTCCATTCAACCAATGGATTACTTTCATCTCTCTCCAGGTATCAAATCACTCTCAACTTAATTTCTGCTTTCGTTTCAGGTTCTAATCGATGATTCCTTTTCAACTGAAGCTGTACATCATGTGTTTGTGTTTATGTTTGTGCAGTAACTCAACATTTCAGGATTTGAAGATTCATGGATCACCACTTGTTTGTTTCTCACCAATTCTCTCATATATCTGTACATATTAGTTAAAGGAAATAAAGTAAGCTTACCTCTTTTTTTTTTTCACTTCCAAATTAGTCTCTGCTTCTTCTTATGGTTGAAAACACCACATAGTCTCTTTCTTTCTAAACTAAAGCTGTGATGTTTATGATTTATAATATTATTATGGAAATTCTCTGAGATCTGTATAACTGGGATTTCAAAATAGGGAGAATAACTAACTGGAGGGAAAAATTGAGATGAAAAGGGTATAGCAACTTAAAAGGTTGACTTGGAGAAACAAAATAGAGACAAAATAAGTAAGTTAAATAAAAATAGAAAAAAAAAATATATGAGACTTGGAATAAATATAAAGAGGAAAATAAAAAACGAGAGTAGAAATTATTTTTTTCATTATTTAATTTAATGAAAAATAAGTACATTTATTATTATTATTATTATTATTATTATTAATACTTTTGGTATTATTTATTTATATTATTAGTGTTAAATAATATAATGTTATTTATGATATGAAATAAAACAAACACTACTCTTTTGTGTACAATTTTTTTTTTATATTTTTATGTTTATTTATTTTTGTAAATATAAGAATCATGTTAAAAATAAAGTAATAGTAATGTCTTATAATTTTAAAATTTTTCTTGAGAGTGAACATACTAATCACAAGATTTATTTTCAATAGATAGATCAAATTCAACAATTATATTTTTCTAAAATTAAGCACAAGTTGAATTGAATTGAGAGAATCATTTTAGTTTAGCATGTAATCCCAAAAACATAAAATCGTAGCACATATAGACTAGGACAATTTACCTACATAAGGCAATGAAATTATACACTAGTAGAAAAATAGTCTTCTACGTTAGTTCTGGAAGACATTTTACATCGGTTTTGAAATCGACGTAGATGTAGGCGACGTAGAAAGTCTTGAACATATAACATCAGTTATGTAACTGACATAATATGTACGCTACTACGTTGGTTAAAAATAGAAACTGACATCATATACTCAACTAAAATAACTAAATTACAACGTAAGAGTGGATATTACGTCAGTTGGAGCTGAAACCGACGTAATAGAGGACTTTTTCATCGGTTGTAAGCTACAACAGATGTAAAAAGTCTTTTTTAAAAAAAAAAGATTAAAGGGTTGATAAATCTCTAATCGATACAAGAAAACATTACAAAAAAAATTAGAATTTTCTAGCAAGTATAGATAATGAAATCAAATGCTACAATCTAAAAAAATAGGTGAAAAATAAAAAAAAATAAAAAAGAAACTCTAAACGATGAAATTTTGGAATTTTTGGAGGCCCAACCGCCTTTGGCTATTGACCAGTTAATTCGTTACCCCATTACGAGCAACTTTCATTTTGGAGCTTCTCAATCCGAGCTCTCTATCAAAAGTTATGACCATTTGAAGCTTTTTCGTCATAATATTTTTGAAACCCAAGATCTATGATATAAGCATACAGAAAACAGTCCAAGCATACAAATAATACAACAACATTTCAAAGATAAGAAAACATAATTATTGTAGACAGTAAAAGCAAAACTAGTGAATGTAAATGGAATCTACCAAAACCACTGAATGCAAAAATGGAGTGAATGGACAGTGAGAGCAAAGGAAAATGGGGGAGAACAACACGCGATGTACCAGTGAGAGTGAATCCGAAAAGCAAACCAATGACAATCAAAACGCGGACCGAAAACGTTAACTTAAGAAGTGCTCCAAACCAAACTTGAAGAGTGAATGAAACTCGGGGAGTGATTGAAACAATGACACAATGACACGTACAACAGTGAAGGAGAAGGCAAAGCGACAGGCCTTAGTGAAAGAGAATGAAACATAAGAATGAGCTCAGTGAAACAGAATGAACATAAGAATGGACTCAACGAAAGAGAATGAAGCATAAGAATGAAGCGCGAATGTACCATAAATCCCTAATTTTAATTCGAGAGAGATACTACGACAGCCAATTTTATCTATTTTTTCCCAAAATTCACTCGTGCGTTGCGAGAGAGATAGTATGTCGATTGGGATCTCCCAACTGACGTAATATGACTACCCATGTCGACGGTGCGTCGGATGCGAGAAAGTGGCAATAAATTGTCGTGTCACAAGCGTCCCACACTTCCTGCACTACTGCACAATTGATAAAAAGATGTTGAACTATCTCATCCACCCTCTTACATAACGGACAGGCGTACGTTTCCAATTGAACTCCTTTTCTAAAGAGGTTGATTGTAGTGGGCAATTTGTCCAACATAGCTCTCCAGACGTAAATTAGTGTTGAAGTAGTCGCCTTTAAAGTCCAAAGCTGTTGGAAAACCTCTGACCTCTCCATTATACTTTCCTTATTCAAAATTATGTACCCAGAATTAACAGTATATTGTTATTCTTCCTCCCCTAACTAGACCCACCCATCCTGGTTACCGATCCTTCTCTGTACAGCTAAGGTACTAGTAATTAACTGTTCTTCCAACTGCTTCTCCCATTCAAACCTAGCTCTTCTTCATTCTAGACTCCATCCACATATGTGTGTGAGATTCTCTTGCTCCCCTACCCCAATCTCCGCCATTATACTCTCTTTACATTCAGAGATAGATAATAGTCTAGGGTATGTGTCTTTTAAAGATCGGTCACCACCCCAAGTATCCTCCCAAAAATTCACTTTTTTCCTATCTCGCAGAATCCACTTGATTCTTCCATCAAACCAATTATCCTTAGCTCCCTTTTCACATACTTTAACTAGATCATGCCACCACCATGACTGTGTACTATTAGTTAAATTAATATCCAATTCCCTCCAGAACCCATACCAAGATTCTAATACCTCTCTCCATAAACTCAATTTTGGCCTGCCAAGCCTTCATTTCCACTTAGATAACACAACTACATTGAAGTTACCTATATCTTTAATCCCTAATCCACCTTCTTGGAATGGTCTACACATCTTCTCCCAACTAACCCAGGCAATTCTCTTCCCCTCATGTCCCTAACCCCACAGGAATTGTAATTTTCTGATCTTATTGCACAATAAGGTCTTTAAAGAAGGACAAACATAATAAATGTAGTGCAATGATCACATTTTTAATCAAACACACTCTACCATTCATAGAAAGTAGTCTTCCTTTCCATCTTGACAACCTAGATTTAACTTTGGCAGTTACCTGATCCCAAAATGACACCCTCCTAGGATTTCCCTCAATAACCATCCCTAAGTACTTAAAATGAAGCTTCATTTGCCTACAGTTCAGACAATTTGAGAACACCTGTAATTCCTGTTGATTAACTCATATACCCCCACTTGACTTTTGTGAAAGTTAAGCTTTAGTCCTGAATCCAATTCAAAGCTTCTCAGAATAGTTTTGAAGGTCAAAATATTTCCACAAGTAGGTTGACAAAATAGAAGTGTATAATCAGTAAACTAAAGTAAGTCAATATTCACTCCCTTCTCACCCACCTTTACACTTTCAAATAGATTCTTGCCTCCAGTTTCCCAAACTAAACTCCTGAGTCCCTCTGCAACAATAAGGAACAAAAATGGCGCCAATGGGTCACCCTATCTAAGACCCCTCCTAAGTTTAAATTCTTCTGTTGGACTCCTGTTAACCAATACAGAGACTCTGCGTGATTCTAAACACATCTTTATCCAATTCCTCCTCTTCTCGTCAAGTCCCAATATTTCCAACATATAATATAAGAACTGCAAACTCACCGAATCATACATTTTTTAATAATCCACCTTAACAACTACACCCTTTTTCTTCTCCTTCCTAATATAGTCTACTATCTCGTTAGCAATAAGAACACTATCTAACATCCCTCTTCCACTAAGGAATGCATATTGGTGTATATCAATCACCTTAGGAAGCACACATTTGAGCCTATTAGCCAAAATTTTAGATAAAATTTTGTACCCCACCAGTGATATAAGTCTATAATCATTCAAGCTAAAAGGGCTTTCTCTCTTAGGGACCAAAGTGATAAAAGAAGCATTACATCCCCTAGGAATATAACCAAACTCTTGAAAGTACAATACAACCTTAATAATATCTGGCCCTACCATCTCCCAATTATTTTTTAAAAAAGTGGAAATTATAGCCTTCCAGTCCAGCGCTTTTAGTGCTACCATATTGCCAATCTGCATCTACAATATCCTGCTCAGTGATATCTTTACATAGTACATCATTATCCTTCCTAGAAAGAGATTTAAACTCGACCCCATCAATACTAATCTTAAGCCCTGTTTGTAATGCAAACCTTTTTTCAAAATAATTTTTCACTTGACTTTTAACAATCAATGGGTCATCACACCATGTCCCATCTATATTAAGGCCTACCAGATCATTAGTCATCTTCCTCTACCTTATTGTTGAGTGAAAAAATTTGGAGTTTGTATCACCCTTTTCTGCCCATTGAACCCGAGACTTTTGTTTAATCATTTCCAATTCCTTATCTTCCACACCTTTAAGTTCACTTTGTAAAACCAACCATCTCACTCTCACCTCGTCACCCAAGGGACCCTCGTCACCCAAGGGACCCTCGTCATCCTTCCTATCAATATCTTCAATCTCACTAACCACTTGTTGCTTCCTAACTTTTGTCTTATTGAATATCTCCAAGTTACACTTTTTGAGATTTGTTTTCAACGACTTAAGTTTTAACTTCATGTTTACCAAGCTAATACCATCTCTAGATGGAGTCATCCACGAATCCCTAATAACCTCTCTAAATCCTTCTATCTGCTACCACACATTAAAGGTTTTCAATGGTTTCAACCCCAATCAACTACACTATTCTTCACCATGATTGCACAATGATTAAACACTAATCTATTAATGATAAAATGCTTAGTCATGCCAAAGTTGCAACTGTGCCTCTAAACAAGGATCCTATCAATTCTACTCTTAGCTGTGCCATTCAGACGGTACAACATATACTTCCTCCCGACTGTTGGTATATCTAGCAGTTCACAATTCTGAATGAAATCATTGAACTTATCCATCTCAGTTCTGTAAGTTAATTCCCTCCTACTACCACTTCTCTCACACTCAAACCTCACTGAATTGAAGTCTTCTAGCATACTAAATTATACAATTTTCGTTAGATTTAATTTGCTCTATATCTCTCCACAACATAAACTTTTCACTACTAGAGCATAGGGCATAAACATTCGTGAAACAACATTCACACCGTTCATAGCCCCCCCAAAGAGTGCCCCTACTATTAATATGAAACCCTTCCCCTCCACTGACTTATTGCACTTAAACTGTTGATTATCCCACATAGTTAAAATCCCACCTCCTTCTTTCTCGACACCTCTATGCACCCAACTCACATAATTTTTTACCCCATAAATTATAATATCTAAACTCCAACATATTCTGTAATTTGGTCTCCTACACACACATTATACAAGGTTTTTCCCTATTTAATAACTCAAGTAGATACTTCCATTTATTCTCCTCCAAGACCCCTGATATTTATTGTAAGAACCTTTATTTCTGACTAATCTTCTCCTCACAGGATGCCTTTTCCATAAGCTTCCTATCCCTCTCTTCCATTTCCGCAAATTTTTGGAGAATACTCTCCTCACTCTCGTGACACACCACACCTATTTTCTTAGCTATACCCCTCGATCGACATCGCTTTTCGAACCCCACAATCTCCTATTACAATTCAAAATATTGCTATCAGAGATACAATTTGAGAGATTAGGTGAACCTGACCTGGGATACGTGGCACCATTCCTCCTCTACACATCATCCTGGAAGTTCTAGAAATAGTCGAATCAATGGGTTCCTCGCTAATAAGTGAAAAGCCCCTATTCTGTTGCGCAATTATATCAGGGCTTTGTAAAGCACAATCATTTACTTCCTTTCCTGCAGTTTAATTCATGACTTTTGTTCCCTCCACTGCCAACTTACTCATCTCTCCACACGTAGCATCATAACCATCGCCTTCTTCCATTTTACTGTCGTTGTCCATATTGGGTTGCACACCCTCTGAGTTCAATATATTTAATGGAGCATCGAATCTCACACCAACCTGCCCAGAGCTCATTCTCACTGTGGGCCACAAGCACAGTTGTTAAATTGGTCCAGCTCGTTTAAAAGTGTCGCTTCGTGCACTCTCCACGTCTGACTGTGGCATAACCTTGGAGACGAACGGGGTACCTTTATTAAATTTTTCTATCTGTTGCAACAAACATAAATCACTCCTTTCACAATATACATCTGCGTTTTTCCTCACTATCCTTACCACAGGTCCGCCTAGGTTACCGTTTTGAGTATTACAAACCACTTCCATGCTAGATTTCACTCTGCCCAAATTCTGTCTTTGAACACCTTCTATATTTAGCTTTGCACCCTCAACAACAAACTCTGGCAAGTTCCCTCCTCCACCTACCTCTTCCATGCAACCACCCACAGAGCACTCATTTTGCATCTGTTCACATTCTTCTTTTGGCTCATCTTGTACAGGGACATGCACCAGCGACAAATGCCTTTCATCTCCGTTGACTTTTCGATCACTGCAAGAAGGCCTTTCTCCCACCGGCGGTCGGTCGCCCATTACGGCTCGCGTATCTTCTTCCAAAGCTTTGAATTCTAGCATATCTTGCGTAGAACCTTGCACCATTGTCCGTTGCCTTCCATCTCCATTGATACCTGAATCACTACGTGAGAACCTATCTCCTGCCGACGTTCGATCACCACCTCTTAGAAAATTATCATCTTCGTCTGCCCACGTTTTGCCATCCGTTTCGAGACTTTCATTAACTCGGGTATCTACTGATAAGCTACTATCTGATGTAGTGTCACTCTTATACCAGTCCCTTTGGCGTTCACAACTACTATTAGGTGTTTCCTCTAACACAAATACTTAGCACAATGTACTTTTTATCATAATATCAACATACATTTCAACTTTGATCGAAACCACCATTCTTACCTTGATTCTTGCGTGCTCGAGCCATTCCTAAGCCATAGTTGCATCATCCACCACTACAACCATTCCCACCGAATTCACAACCTTACTGAAACAATCTCTCATCCATAATGAGAGTGGTAACCTTGTACACCTCACCCACACGATTCGGTTCCCTACTGGTTTGCCTTCACCTCACGGTCTTATCACCTCAAACATCTTACAGAAACTATCTTTATTCGCATTGATGATCTCTGCCATATGCACCCCTTCCTCCCCATATAGCAACATCTTTTTATCTCCCAAATATCTCACCTTCACCAAGCCAAAGCCCTTTATCATGAGTTGTTCACGCACATCCTCCTTCGAGACGTGTTCCACCGTTGTACCCACCCAATTACCATTATAAGAAAAAAAGCTATTTAGAGACCAATTTTTATCTATCAAATGAAATGGTTGCTAATTGTGACCAAAATAGTCACCAAATTAGATTTTGGTTACTAAATAACTACAAATATAAGTAATGATTGAATTTAGTGACCAATTAAGTTAAGATAGTTGGTATCAAACATTAGCTACCATGGTTTTAGTGATGCATACCATTAGATTCTATACCAATTTAGAATCTAATGGCATAGGTCACTAAAATCTTGGTAGCTAATGTTATATACCAACTATCTTGACTCAATTGGTCACTAAATTCATTCATTATTTCTATTTTGTAGTTATTTAGCAATCAAAATCTAATTTGGTGACTATTTTAGTCACAATTAGGAACCATTTCATTTGATAGTTAAAAATTGGTCACTAAATAGTTTTTTTCTTGTAGTGTACTCTCAAGCCATTGTAGTTCTAGCGGTTGAGTCTAAAAACATTGGCCTCTCCACTCGTTTCTACTATCATATGAATGCAAATCCATTTCTTTCCTTGCATTTTGGTTCATTTCCTTCACCCGCCACTGCATAACAACCTTTCTATTCTATTCATTAGAGTTCTTATTATTGTCGCATTTTTCTTGGTTACCATCTCCTTGCGCTCTGCCGTCACTATTACCAGAACTTCGTCTTCTTTCATCTCCAACAATACTCCTATTGTCAATACTCTACCTTATATATCTACCTTTTGCATATCTCGAGAGATTTACGTACAACTTCAAGGCACCTATCCGGATTATATCAAGCTCTTTTTCTAACTTCACAATATTCTTCACGTCTTAAAATGTCACAACCAAAATTATTCCCCCAGCTGTTAAGCTTCCTTGATATGAAGACTTCTTCAACCCTAATGTTGGAATATTCTTTGCATATCTCTTTCACCATAGTTATTCGAGAAATGAGAGAAGAAGCAAGTCATGGCATTCCAAGATTTAGCATTTTCATCCTTTCGAGAGTTTCCAACGACCATAGCTGATAGCTGGTTTGGAATGCTAAGGAGAAAGAAGAGAGAAGATTTTATAACTTTTTCACTATCTCTAACTGATTAAAAATATCCCACATCAAGCGAAACATTTTTAGATTTAATTTTTAATAAATCTAAATCAATAGCATATATTAGAAAGATTGCGTCAAAGGTAAGATCCCCGTTAATTGAAAAAAAAGACGCAATCAATCAAGTGTCAGGGTCATGACATGTATTATTTTGAAACTATTCATAATATAAATATAATATATTAATATAATTTAGTGAAGAATGAAGATCTCATACAAATTTAGATAATCATTGTTATTTATGTTTAAGCATTGTTATCACTTTTCTTTTAACCATTTTTTTATGACAATTTATTTAGTTAAAATATAACATGCCTCTTCTAATTAAACATATTTCAGTCATGATCGAGATTTTAGATTAGTTCCAAAGTTTAAAAGTTTCACTTTGATTTATTAAAGCTTTCCTGTTGAACCAAATTGATACTTTTGTTAGTTTAACATACTAATGTAGTCAATATATGATGATATATGCTAAATAGTGAAAAATGTTACCGCTAGTCAAAATTTATAATATTGATACCAAAACTTATAGTGTTTTCATTTTCTCTTGTTCAGTTTAAAGAAAGTCGTATTTTGGTGGAACAAATTGATGGATTGCCTCCTCAGTTTTGCATCTTCTAGTGCAAGGGATTTAGTGATTGTAGCATTAAATCAATTACGTTATCCTTGCTGCTTTGATAATTTCGTCAAAAAGCTTGAGCAAGAAGAGCGCAATTTGATTGTAACAAGAGATAGTGTCCAGAAATTTGTTGTACATACCAAGAGACAAACGAGAGAGACTAGTGAAGTTGTTGACAAGTGGCTGCAAGATGCTATCAGTGACGTAGACAATGTGAATGGGTTGTTGAATGAGGCAAGGGAAAAAAAAATATGCTGCTTTGGGCCTTGTCCAAATTGGATTTGGCGATACCGTGTAGGAAAAAAGCTATCAAATAAAACTGTTGACCTTGAAAAGTTGATTGAAGAGGGTAAAAAATATGCGCCATTGGACCGCATTACTACGCTTCCTTCAGGCACCCTTGATATTCTCTCAGAAAAATGCATGAATTTTGAGAGTCGACAATCTGTATATGAGCAACTATTGGAAGCAGTGAAAAATAAAGATGTTTCCATGATTGGATTGTATGGGATGGGGGGTTGTGGTAAAACCACTTTAGCAATGGAGGTTAGGAAGGTAGTAGAAGCTGAGCATCTTTTTGACAAAGTTCTTTTTGTTCCTATTTCTAGTACAATGGAAGTTCAAAGGATCCAAGAAAAAATTGCAAGTTCACTGCAGTATATATTTCCAGAACCCCAAGAAAAGGAGAGAGCCCAACGATTGTGCTCGAGATTAACCCTAGAGAAAAAAATTCTTTTGATTCTAGATGATGCGTGGGAGGAGCTTAACTTTGGTCGCATAGGGATTCCCTCCTCTGAACACCATAAAGGCTGTAAGATTCTCATTACCACTAGATCAAAAGATGTTTGTACATCAATGAATTGTCAAAGAAAGATTTACCTTCCAATTTTGACGAATGAAGAAGCATGGACTCTTTTTCAAAATAAAGCACTTATATCTGAAGACACCTCTGATGCCTTGAAGGATCTTGGAAGATTAATTTCCGATGAATGTAAAGGATTGCCTGTTGCCATTGCAGCTGTTGCTAGTAGTTTGAAGGGAAAAGAGGAGACGATATGGAGTGTTGCATTGAAGAAATTGAAAAGTTCTAAGCCAGTAAATATTGAAAGAGGTTTGATTGATCCCTACAAGTGCTTGCAGTTGAGCTATGATAATTTGGATACTGAAGAAGCTAAATCACTTTTCCTATTGTGTTCTGTGTTCCCTGAAGATTATGAAATTCCAGTTGAGCTGTTAACAAGATGTGCAATAGGGTTAGGTGTAGTTGGAGAAGCACAGTCAAATGAAGAGGCAAGGAGTGAAGTGATTGCGGCCAAAATTAAGCTCGTTAGTTCTTGTTTATTGTTGGATGAAGAGAATGAATGTGTCAAAATGCATGACATAATTCGCCATGTGGCCCACTTGATAGCAAAGAATGAGAATAATATTATCAAGTGCGAACTGGAAAAAGAAGTGGCTTTGGAGCAAAATTCAGTTAGATATCTATGGTGCGCAAAATTTCCAAATGACTTGGACTGTTCCAATCTTGAGTTTTTATTCTTAAAGACAAAATTGGAAGACTTGAATGGAATTTTCAAAAGAATGGGAATGCTCAAAGTTTTGATTCTTGTCAATGACGGGGATGGAATAAGACCATTGTTAAAAATGCCTTTGAAAACATTAACGAATCTCCGTTATCTACACATACACGGTTATGAATTGAGTGACTTCTCATTTGTAAGCGATATGAAGAAACTTCAAAGTCTTTCACTGCATTGCTGCTCATTGCCTTTGTTTCCTGAATTACAAACGGATGTTGCAATTACACAACTCAACCTTAAAATTGTTAGAGTTGAATAAATGTGACATTAAAGGGAAGAAGTTTGAAGTGATCAAAAGAAGCCCACTGTTGGAAGAGTTGTACATTGTTGATATTGAAGGAGAATGGCATGCTAACAGTGAAGACAATATTGAATTCTTTAACACGTTTAGTGTCCCCCAAACACTGCAAAGGTATGGAATTGTATTAGGATCCCATAATTTTTGTGATTATAATGATGAAGAATTTTGGTCTAATCACAAAACTTTATTACTTAATTATTTTGACATATCAAATGAGGTAATTAAGAGTTCGGCAAAAAAAGAAAATAATCTATTTGTAGCCAATATTAAGGGAGGCACAAAAAATATCATCCCAGATATATTTCAAATTAAAGGAGGAAGTTTGAATGAGTTGATTAAGCTTGAGATACGGGATTCTGAAGAAATAGAG
>Ga0209700_106161_pt1 | contig 19046 bp, 7 predicted proteins | sample SiratroredBW_FD_187528 | JGI IMG/M metagenome (GOLD analysis project Ga0209700, IMG submission 187528) | Root nodule microbial communities of legume samples collected from California, USA - Siratro red BW (SPAdes) (version 2) | ecosystem: Host-associated > Plants > Roots > Nodule | place: USA...
ATATATATATACTCAGTTCTTTATTCTTAGTTTTCAATAGAAAATAATTATATTATCGTATTTTTTGTTTATTTTTGTTAATCTCTATAAAATATGATATTTATTTCATATAATATTGCTTAAACATATTTATTTATATATACGGAGAACATCTCTAACCTTTTTTAAATATAAACAAATTGAATAATTGAGAATCAAATACTTTATTTTTAGCATTACTATTATTTAGAATGAAAAAGACTTTCTGGTTATGTTTTAATTTATTTTTACTAACCCATATTGCAAATGCTTTTGAATTAATTTACTTTTAAACAGATTTAAAAGAAAATAAGAATGAAAGATTGCAAATCAAGCCTTTTCTTTTGAATATTTATTAAGACCAAGATATGAAGATATTGTAAAGTTCAAACTTAACCAATTCAAACATCAAAAGATAAATTTAAGAAGTTATATGAAAGGATTAGAGATAAAGAATGAAAGCAAGGCAAGCTAAGCAACAAAAGTTTGTATAAGAGATGTTCGTGAAAATACATGAGTTGTAATTACTAATATGATTATTATATTATATAGTCTATTGGGTTTAATGTTAAATTATAATAATTCTTCACATTATGAAGTTATACTCTTATGAGCTTTCTTTGAACTCTTTTATGAGTTTTCTTTGAACTCTTGTTAAGAGTGTTATTTGTTTTATTGAGTATTTTTAATCTTAGAAGGAGGTTAAAAAACTATAACTTAAAGAGATATTATATAGTTGCTATAATATCAAGAGTTGTGAATACGCATTGTAACTTAAAGATATGAGAATATTGGTTATAACTAAGTGTGTTGGTTAGTGAAAACTTCTAAACTATTTTCTTAAAAAAATTAGACCTGATGTAAGTCTAAGTGAACTAAAATAATTTATTGTATGTTGTTTTTTCTTTATTTCTTTTAGTATTTTTGTTTTATTATTTATTTTATCTTAACATTAAAAGATCTCGATTATATTACATAATTTAATTATACAATTTATTAGATAATATATTTTTATCTACTATGAAAAAAATTTAGACTCTATTCAACTCTTTATCCTAGAACCACTTAGTGTTAGTATTATAACTAACTTTTAGAGTTAGTTTTTAACTTGATGAGAAAATACTATCGGAATAAACTCTATAAACTCTGAAGGTGAAACTATTAATTACATCTTTTAAAAGAAAAAAGAATTGAAATATAAAAGCTAAAAAGAAAAATAAAATCTTGATATTGTTGACGACGTCCTTGATATTATTATTATTATTAAAAGTGACGTATCTTACTTCCTTAATGTGACTGGTAAACTGCTACCAAAAGATACTTTAGTTTATATTAAAACTAATACCTCCAAATGTTTTTAATACCAATATTAAATATTTTAATTTAGTTATAATAGTTACTCCGTTACTTTTAAATTAATAGTATTGATATCAATATGTTAACTTTATCAATATTAAGGTGCCATAACCCAATGTCAACACCATTAATTTAAAATTAATAAAATTATTTATTTAATAAATTTTTAATATTAAATCATGAACTTTTGGAAGTACCAATTTAATATAAATTAATTTTGGAAATATAAAGACTATTTTAACTCTATATAATTCTTTTACCATTGAAACACGTGCATAAATTGGCACAAAATGTTTCAATTTAACAAGTAGTGTCAGGTCAAAGTCTTAATTTGTTGTTGTATTAAACACTCAAAAGAAGAGTTTTACCCTTTATGATGATTCTAGCTTTCACATGATTACCTCTAAGAAAGGATACACATATAATTTCAAAAGAACTTAATGAAACTATTAAAATTGTATAGTAAAAATCATTGATGCGATCCCCAGAATAACTTAACTTTTAAACTCCATTAAAATTAATTAAATACAATAATTGAATATTAGAAGTTTACACTCTCCATCTATTTCAAAAATAAATGAAATGATTTATTTTTTAATTTATATATTTTTATTTTATTTTAAATTTAATGACTTGGATTAATTAAGTTACAAGTGTATCATAATCTCGTATGTAGATTGTAATATTATTTCGGTCATGAAATATACTTCAGCATCGATGCCATGTATTACGCAGTTCAAAAATGCTGAACTTTAACTAATAATAAAAAAAAAAAACTCGTGTAATTATGATGGAAAGACACATACTAATTTTCATTTTCATGTTGTAGTTTTAGTTGTAAGGATATTGATGACTCAGAAATTTATACAACAAACATTTACTTACAATAAACAATAAATTTTTGGATAGATAATTTTAATATATAAGCAATAAATTACTGAATGCTATAATTCATATGATCTGGTCTGATTCGGTTCTTTTTCACACCGTAGCGCAGTCACGTTAATTTATTATTTCATATGATCTAGTTCAACCGGTTCTTTTTCAAACCGTGAAGCAGTCATATGAACCTCCTTCGACTCCCACCACCTAGTCATTTTTATTTAAGATTCCAATGACTAGTAGAGTCAGGATGTGAACCTTCTTCGACTCTCACCACCTAGTTATCTTCATCTATGATTCCAATGACTAGTAGAGTCAGGATACAGGTAGTCTCGATCACACACCACATCATTCAAAAATACAAACATTGATACTACATCATACCATACATAAATATTCATTCAATTCAATTCAAATTCATCTAATTCATATTTAATAAAATAAATAATTACAATATATATCAAAAACAGTGAAACTATCTTCCCTTACAAAACATCATAATTCTTTATAAATTTATATTTCAAAGGAGACAAACCTTTATAAGAAAACATACAAATAGCTTCCCTCACCCAAATTCACAATAATATCTATAAAAATATGCAACTAGCTTCCCTAACAAAATATCATAATTTTAGATAAATTTCCATTTAAATATAAACAAACATTTATAAGAAAACATGCAAATAGCTTCCCTTACCCAAATTCACAAAACAAATAATTATAATATTTATAAAAATACACAAAAGTAGCTTTCCTTACCTCTATAGAATACAGATACTCAAAAACCCTAAAATCACAGTCAACCTAACTCTGTTCAAGGATATGATCGGACACTCTTAATCTACTCAACGCTAGGAATCTAGGGGTGTCCTCTGATTGTTAATTTGATAATCTATGAGATCACAAATCTAGAGAGTAGGTAGAAAATTTTAAAGAGAAATTTTTTGAGAGATGGTGGACTGTATCTTCTTAAAAGAAGAAAAAGAGAGTTGATAGTTTTTATTAGAATAAAAAAGAATATCTTTTTAGAGTGAGATATGAGAGAACATCTTTTTTGAGAGAGTTGATAGTTGTTATAAAAATAAAAAGTAAATAACTAATTTTTATTTACTTAAACAACTTTTCTATTAAAAAAATAAATATTATCTTATTTATCTTTAAAATTAAATTTTAGGTTAATTTTTATTTCTAGGATATTACAGTCAACTGATAAAAACCTACGAAAATAAGAAAAGTTTACATTAAATGAAACAGCGTTGAATTTTTGTATTTCAAACTATATAAATTCTAAAAGTATGGTCGCTAACCTAGTAGTGTCCCTTAATAAAGCTAGACGCAACTACCTCTAAGAAAGGATACACATATAATTTCAAAACAAATTAATAAAACTATTAAAATTGTATAATAAAATTTATTAATGTGATCACGTAAGTAACTTAACTTTTCAATTTCTTTAAAATTAATTAAACAATCATCTATTTCAGAAATAAATTAAATGAGTTATTTTTAATTTATATTTTATTATTTTATTTTAAATTAATAACTTGGATTAATTAAGTTACAAGTGTGTCATAATTTCGTATGTAAATAGTAATATTATTTCGGTCGTGAAATATACTTCAACATCAATGCAATATATCATGCAATTCAATTAAATGTTAGGCCAAAACTAATAAAAGAGCACATTTAATTACAATGGAAGGACACATGCTTACTAATTTTCATGTTGTAGTATTAGTTTTGTAAGGATATTGATGACTCCATAGAAATCTATACAATAAATATTTACTTACAATAAACAATAAACTTTTAGATAGATGATTTTAATATATAAGCAATATATTATTGAATGCTATACTTGACAATAGATTTATTTAGATAACTTTTAGATATTAGAAATATGTAGAAAATAAATTTAAAATTTCAAAATTAACAAAAAAACTATACAAATTTTAGTGTAAATTTAAAATTCATATCAAAATTACTTACTGTGAAGAATTTGTAGAAAAGACAACATAATTTTCATGTGAGTTTTAAATTCATAGAAAATTTGCTTCTCATGCTTTCTTGGTCTAATGACAATTCATAATAATTTTTTTTCATATTTAAAAATAGTTCTATTAATTTTAAATCCACAAAATTTATATAGCGTATTATTTATGTAACTATACTCATGAGAAAATTGAGAATAAATTAAAAATGACAGAATACTTTTTTAAAATTTAAAAAAATATATTAAAAAATTATATAACATTCCATACTGATTACTAATAGGTTAAAATTTTTTATAATAAATATTTAAGTAGGGTAAAATTAATAATATTAGTTAAGATTAATATGCAAAACATAACATATTCTACTTTTTGTTTATATATATTAACGAGAAAAGAAAATAATAATAATAATTATCACATAATTAATATCATACATCAAAATATATTAGAATAAGTTAATCTCTACTCATAATAAAATAAGAAAAATTTAATATATATATATATATATATATATATATATATATATATATATATATATATAAATATATATATATATATATATATATATAGAGAGAGAGAGAGAGAGAGAGAGAGAGAGAGAGAGATGTGAAATATGTATGAATTTTTAAAATTAAAAGAAAAACTTCATTGAATTGAAAATGAAGAAATCACAATCAATTCTCTTATTTTTTCCAAATATATTAAATAGTCTAATTAATACTAATAAATCAAAATCAATCTAACACTTTTTTTGTATATTTAGTTTTTAATATTCTTGCCTTCTCTCTCCTCACTTTTCTCAATATCTATTTTTATGATGAAAAGATTTTATTAAGAGTTTTTATCATCACTACAATACCATACTTATTAGCATTGCCAGAAATCTAAGCAAAATAAAAAGAGTTGACTTTAAATGAAAAATAGCATTGAAGTTGCCTTTTAAAGGATAGAGATTTTAGATGTATGGTGCTAAATAGGCATAACATTCAATATGATAATAATTAAAAATGTCTTTTAAATAAATTCTTACTATGCTTATAATATCTCATTTATTTTGTTTTTATTTAAAAGAAAATCTCCGTCTAAAAGAAATTCCACACATAAACTGATCCATTTGAAAATAATTTTATATATAACATATAAAAAGTGATTAATCTAGAACCACTCTATTTGAAAATAATTTTATACATAACATTACGTTAAACGATTAACATGAAATTATTTTATTTTATTTGTGAAATGATATTATGATTAGCATTGTCATGATATTATAATATGATATTATAATTTACTATTTGATATTTCTTCAAAATATATCTTCACTAACATCCACTTCTCTAATTTTGTTTTTACGATATTCACACTAATTTAAAAATATCTCAAAATTATTACTTCGAAAGATGTTCTTAAATAAACTAATAAAAATAAGTTCACGTTTCTTAGCGAACTTAGAAAATATGACTGAAGTTGATGCAAGTTGTGAATAAGTATATAAGGAATTGTTGCTTCACGAATGCGAAATATGCTTGTTATTTTCGTGATAAATTATCGATATTTTACATTCTCTTAGAAATGTATGTAGTTTTCTTCAATATTTATCTATCTCCATATTTTTTTCTCATGTTTTTTTCTTTCAGTTTTATTCATCAATTTTTATTTGATTTTTTTTCTGTTTTTTCAACATGTTCTTGAAATAGTATTTGCTTTGGTTTGTTATGTAGGTACGGGACAGTTAATCTGATACCAAAACTTACCAAATTTGTGTAAGTTTCAAATTTTCAATAATTTTGAGACAAGGTCTGATGGGAAATTCAATAAAGAAAAGACAATACCATACCAAAATATTATAAAAAAATCACAAAAGGGGGAGAAAGAAGGGTATACCTAAATAATTAAGAGCTTAGATTTAATAACATTCAGTACTTGACTTTCAATATTAGGATATTACTGGTTACTCTAATAGTTAAATGGTTATTAAAAAGTATATATATATATATATATATATATATATATATATATATATATATATATATAATAATATATATATATATATATATATATATATATATATATATATATATATATATTAAGTTACATAAATATAAGGTAGATTCCATATTTAAGTTGGCTTCATGCAAATTCTCTCAAAATTTATAAACTCTTCTCATAACAAGCATTAATCTTTATTTATTATTGTATAATATTATTTATTATTTATACCTTAGATATCACTGAACATTTATTATTTTATTAATATTATATATTTACAACTATTTTAGATTTTATTTGATTATTTACTTTAATAAATATTTTACATATTATGCTTCACGATTTATTTACATTAAATAGTAAATTATTAATTTTAATTTTGTTTAATTATTATACTTACAATATATATTATTTGGATAACATGTTAAAAATTGAAATTATAAATTATAAACTATTTCTATTTCTTTTCAATTTGTATCTTGCAAATCCATAATTATACGGAACAGACTAAATTTATAATTTATTAATAGAATCAATAGACTTTAATTCATTTAAGACGGAACAAATAATACATAGGTCCAAAGGAACGGTGGTACATACATTTCCTTTCCTTACTAAAATCCTATGAAGTAACCATAGAATTTGGTATTCCTGAAAATAACATTTTAGTTTCCTTACCCTTGTTGAGCACGTGTACTTTTACTAGAGATCAGTATTCTATGTTAGGTAAAATATTATTTGTGATTTTACAAGTATTTATTACAAACCTAAAATTTAAATTCAAGGTTACTAATTAAATTAAAATAATCATATGTTGATAATCTCTATGAAAATAAGTTGATCTATAAATTCATGATTAAATTTATATTAGATAATTTATTTTAACAAATAAGTTAGATTTAAGATTATTATAAAATTCTATTGGATTAAGAAAAATACTATAAACTATTAAAAAAATAGTATAAGTGATAGACGAATTAAAGTAATTATAAATAACATTTTTTTGATGACATTATTATTCTATTAAATTTAATATAAATTATTGAGTTATATATTTATTCATTTTAATTATTAAACATATTGACTTATATTAAAAAATATAAAATTTTAAAATTATTAGAAAATAAATTTGAATCTTATTTAGAAATCTTCTTACAATATAATATAATACAATATAATATAATACAATAAAATATAATATAATACAATATAATTAATATAATATAGTATAGTATAGTATAATATAATATAATATACTATAATATAATATAATATTACTATCATTTGAGAATAATTTATTATTTCTTGTATCTGAATCAATTTTTAGATAATAAATTTTTATTTAAAATAATCAGTTATCTTATTTATAATAATCAATTATCACATATGTATGTATAAATTTATTCTTATAAACTAATATAACTACTTTCTTAGTAATTAGGTGTCAAGGGGTTTTAATTCTAATCATTTGCCAGAAAATTTTTAAAGAATAACTATAAGAATACATAAGAATAGGTAAACAAAATAATGAAAAGACAGTAAAAGATAAATAAAGAAATAAAATAGTATAAAATAAATTGGAAGGGAAGAAACAGAAATACTAAACATTTAAGTAAGCAAGCAAAATTAAATGAAATCAAATTCATATTTGAATAATTAAAGTTTATTATGTGAGTTTTCTTAAACATATAAATTTTTGTATAAACAAACGTTATGAAGAAAGAAGATTCGTTAAGAAACAACGATTTATGTCAATTGTTAAGTTTGAAAGAAATCAACTAAATCGGCAGGACGTTTTGGGTGTTTACTTTTCAACAAGAGGAGCAAAATGAAAAAACAGGAAGTACCACTTTCATTTGGGATTTCGCGTTTGGTGAGAATTAAATTGAAATACTAATTAATAAATACACCTTTTTTATGGGCTCTTAAAATACACCTTATGCTTTTTAAGTGATTAGTAAATCCAAACTTGGCAAATTCGTGATCCAAAATGACACCATGTATGGTTTATAAACATTCAAAACAAGAGAAACATGACAAATTCGTGGTCCTTCAATATTGCTTGATTTTGACTTCATTGTAATAGTAAATTACTACTTCGGACACGCAACTTTCTTCCCAATCCTATATATGCACATGCACCTTTCATCTTGCAATAGCCACAGACCTAATTCCGGAATCATAATAACCCAAACTCTTTGATTTTCTACCTAGGCTAAGATGGCAATTAAGAATAAGGCATTGTTGGTTCTATCTCTTCCTCTATTGGTTGCAAATTTCATGCAATATTGTGTCAATGGAGAACAGCAAGTGCCTTGCTTTTTTGTCATGGGGGACTCTATATCTGACAATGGAAATAACAACAACCTTCGAACAGCTGCGAAAGCCAATTACAATCCATATGGCATCGACTTCCCAACAGGTGCTTCTGGAAGATTTGGCAATGGACGAAACATGGTTGACTTTCTTGGTAACTTCTCTATGCTATTACTTACACAATTCTTTCCATCACCAAAAGTAAAATAAAGTAAAAACTTATATTTTTGTTTATCTCTATGTCACTTCTATTTTCTTACTCCATGCACACTAATTAACTTTTAACCATATTGCAGCGGAATATTTGGAATTTCAAGAATCTGTGCCACCCTATGCAAACACTAGTGGCGCAGACATACTCAAGGGTGTGAATTACGCATCCGGAGCAGCTGGGATTCTCTTTGAGAGTGGAAAACATCTAGTATATAATAAAATATATATACTCTTTATTCCTATATCCTTTTTTCTTTGTTCATCTATATGTATATCTAACTGGATTAAATTTTTGGTGTTGTCTTTGAATGTTACACAACGCAGGGTGCCAATATCTATTTGGGACAACAGCTGAAAAATCACCAAGACATATATTTAAGAATCGTGAAGAAACTTGGAAGTTCTAAGAAAGCTAAAGAGTACCTTAACAAGTGCTTGTATTACGTGAATATAGGAAGCAATGATTACATAAACAATTTCTTCCTTCCCCAATTTTACCCGTCAAGCCGCATCTATACTCTTGAGCGATATACCAACCTTCTTATACAGAAGTTATCCGAATATATTAAGGTATTTTACAATTTCTTTTTGCTTTCAAGTTGTCTAACAAATTGACCATGTGGGATTAATGTTAGTGGCATACATACTAAATTAAATCAAACTTCTGGATCCAGAATTAATTTATTATAGCAGGTATAGCTTGGAGGTGCTTTCAGTTCTCATAGTTTGAAGGGCATTTAAGAACCCTCCTGAGTCAAGAGTTTAGGGCTCACTTTCATTTAGTTGAATTTGGTATATATTAACAGCATGTGCATTATACCTTGTAACTGTCAATATCTATACTAATGCTTTAATATCTATTAAAAAGAGTCAACTAATAAGAAAAGAAGTAATAATATGTATGTATATATGTATATAGAATGATTAGTTGTAAAACAATTAAATAAAGTTATATTTCAAGGAACATTTTTTTGCAAAAAAATAAATTTTATTAATTTAATAATTACAACAAAAAAAATCGTAAAATAAATTAAGCATATATTAGTTTATACGAAATTAATTGATTTTCATTTCACAGTTTTGTTTTAAAATGTAATATATTCAAAAATATACGTGAAATCTTATTATTAGATTGCATATTTATGAATATATATATATATATATATATATATATATATATATATATATATATATATATATATATATATTATTTAAAAGTCAATGTTATCATCAACATAATATTGTATCATTTAACGGTTACATATATAAAATGTTGTTCGTTATTATATATGTACATAGATATTTTGTAGGTTTTTAAGAAGATTTAACATTTTTTAAAAATAATTCTAGAAAACTATTTACGTTCTCTTTAAGCTCAAACAAAAAAATTGGAATTGAAATAAATATTAAATTTCATAAAAAATTATGATATATTAAAATACATTTTCAATGAAAATAATACATTCAATTGGAAATTAATTCTTTTGTTTTTATAAAATAAGTCATTTTTAACGCCATAATTTAAGTATATTTTTTTTAAATTAAGAAATATGATAATATATATATATATATATATATATATATATATATATATATATATATATAAACAATAATGAAATATTAGGTGAATGATAAAAATATAAATGAAAAAGAATAATTAATATTTACAAATGATAATTAAATAAAAAACAATTTAAAAAATAAGACATTTAAAAGGACTGGAGGGAGTATTAAACTACATTAAAAATTATTTTTAATGTTTATAAAATATTTTAATAATAGTTGCAGTTGGTCAGAAAAATATTTTTTTTAAATTAAAATTTTTAGATTATTTATGATAAAGGATGTTTATAAGATTATTATTTTTCCATCTGCTAAAAAGAAGAATCCAATGTTAAAGTTATTCATTAATTAGATAAAACAACTAATTTCCACTTGTGAATGACCTACAAATAAGTGGGGGTTGAAACAAAGACTTGAACAGGAATACAAGCTTAGGTCCAGCCCAGAACCTTTGAGCTACTTTTCCACAACAATGTTAATTGCACAAAATTGGTTTATTTAAGTCTAGTTTTACTATATTTGTATTACTTTTACTCAGTTTCTCTTGTCTAAATGAATTGTGCATTTTTACTATATTTGTATTACTTTTACTCAGTTTCTCTTTTCTAAATGAATTGTGCATAAAATATCATTCTTACGATATGATTTCTTCTTAATATTTGCTTCTCATTTAATTTCTTTAAACATTATAATTTTTATTATCTTCTAAATATCATGATTCATATAACGAGATAAAACATAACAAACATAAATGAAAGGAAACATTCTGGAATAAAAGAAATCTTTTTATGGCATATGCATTTAAAAAAATAAAAAAATAAACAAAAATGTGCTGTTTCGGGTATGAAAAACATATTTAAGTCAACAAAATTATAGGGTGCATTAAATTTAAAAACTATTTTTTAACACTTTATATGTTATATCATTTTTTTATCCTTTTTACCTTTTTTTTTTTTTTTATCACAACATTCATAACAATCTATTCCCTTTCCTCTCTTTCCTTTCCAAAGCAATAATAGTTTTTGGCAGTTTTAGAATCCGTATAAGTCTGATATAGTTTTGACTTATTTAGGCAATTATATGTTTAATTAAAGAGATAATTATTGGTATAGTGATTAAGTTTGAGTGAGTAATTTGTTATATTGGATGGCAGGTGCTGCATGACAAAGGGGCAAGAAAAGTGATGGTATATGGGTTGGGTCTTCTAGGCTGTACCCCAGATGCCATATCTAAGCGAGGGACCAATGGAAATTGTGTTAGTGAGTTAAATGATGCTGCCTTCCTGTTCAGCAACAAGCTCAATTCTGCAGTGAACACATTTAATAACAAGTTCACTGATTCCAAGTTCAGATTCATAAACAGCTCAAACTCAGCCAACCTGAACCAATTTGGTATAAACAACTTCTCATACTTCATTTCATCTACACAATACTATACTTATAATTAACCATGCATGCATGTGTTTCAGGCTTCACTGTTTTGAATGCTCCTTGCTGCCGTACGAGAGATGATGGACAGTGTGTTCCTAATGAAACACCATGTCCTAATCGAAACGAGTATGTGTTTTATGATGGATTCCATCTCACAGAGGCTGTCCAACGACTCGTTGCATTGAGTTCATATAACCAAATCATACCTCTTATTTAACATTCAACCAATCCTCCATTTCAAACCACACCACTGTCTCCTTAAATAATTTCTGATCATGCATCATAACTGCTTGTATTCAGTTCAATAAGTGCCCAGTTAAATAAAAGGAAAATAAGATTTACTCTAGTTAAATTAATATATACCCTAGTTAAAACGTTTATATATATATGAATTAATTTTACTTTATAAAGAGATTAATTTATTTTTTTATTTCTCATTTATAAAAAGTAATATCTACCACATAATTGACCTTAATGTTTATCAATATTTCGTTTTAAAATTAAACTACTCCTCTGGTTGGTTCAAGTGAAAAAAGAGATGAAGATAGAAAAGAAATGAGTTTGTTTATAAATATGGGGTAGTTCTATCGAAAATTTAATAAAATGGGTAAATTTTAAATAAATTATTAAAACGGGCAAGTGTTAAGGTTATATTATAACACTAAATTACTCTTATGATGGGTTCAAATGAGAGAAGAGATGAAGATGGAAAAAAATTAGGTTTGTTTACAGTTTAATTTAAATTTACCAAAATAGATAAATTTTAAAAAAGATTGTTAGAATGGACAAGTATTAACGTCACGTTGTAACATTAAATTACTGTTGTTGTAGGTTCAAGTGAGAAAAGAAATCAAGAAAAAAAAATTATTTACAAAAAAGGTGTAATTTTATTTAAAATGTATCAAAATAGGTAATTGCAGCAACCCCATATATGCTCTAGGCACATAAAAATTAAATTTTCAATTTTATCTTTTAAAAATATGTAATTCATTATGCATTGAGAGTGTATTTTCAAATCTAAAAATACATTTTAAAATATCCACGATAGAATATATTAATGCATTCTAAATTATTTTATAAATATGTATAGGGAATACTTCTGACATTTCTTCACCCGATAGGGGTCAACGAGCCCAGAGCCACTCACTCCCCAATTGGGAAAGAGAGTTTTAAGATAATGAAAGTGACAAGTCTGACAATGGGTGTGTGAACTGGGACGTGAGAAGATAACGCATGCATTCTGAGTGTTGCTCTGGTATAATTGACTAAACTTGAAAGTTAGAGTTTTGTTTAGCCTAGTACAAAAATGATATGAAAGACTAGAGGATTAAAGTGAGCGTGCACACGATCAACAATCCAAAATGACAAGGTCGTGCTTCGATAAATAAAATAGCACCATCAATTGATACAGTTGAAAATTATTTCTTCATCCACCTTAATTAGAATTTTCTCAAATTATTTTTGACAGATGTTAACTAAATTAGACCAAGACTCATGACACAAAATCATATTAAAGAAACTGGCTAGGTAATTAACAAAGGATCGACTAAGGTAATCCAAATGTGTTAGTCTCTCTGAAAATAAGAGAAGATAAATAACATGAAAAAACAAACATGTATTAAAGACCTAAAATCACAGTAACATTATTCAGACAAAGTGTAAAAAGACACCTATTTATTTTAAAAATATTCACATACTATACTAGTTTTTTTTATGTCAATTACATGTACTTTTTTCTTTTATGTCAGTTGCATGTATGTCTAAATTACATTATTTCTTCTCGTTGTTACGTCTATTCCCATTCTCCATTTTCTTTACCTAATTCCATTTTTCATTTTTTTTTTTGCAATGCAACTTTCTGATACCATTGCCTACTAGATATTCCTTTTTTAAATTATGACTATCTCCATAAATATGGAGCATATAAGACAAAAAAGAAAAAGGAGATCACTTTGACCTCTTATCCTATTCCTTTTTATGCAATCAAAAGAAAGAAAGGGGACTTAAAAAAATTAAAGAATTATTTCGTTCCTGATAGTTATTTATTCAATCAATGGATGAAAGTATACTCTAGATGGAATTGTGGGAGTATCTCCCAAGGATAATAATTGTACTGTTTTGCATGGACAAGCTAGATTGAGCAATGTGATTAGACAAAATAAATGGATGGATTTGGTAAAGAAAATGCGAAATAAGAGTTGACAAAATATGTTTTATCATCTAGTAATTTTTCGTTATATGTATTCTGATCTATTATTAATATCGACGTACTTTTTATGTAAATAAATCAAGAATTGAGAATATCTAACGTCCTAGAAACTCTCGTATCACCCCATATTTTTATTTTCCTCTCATACACCTAGTTTAAGATCTCAAAATCTATAATGACGTCTAATATATGTCTTTTATTTTAAAAAATTAAGTACATTATAAAAAGTTAAAATCCTTCTAATTTAATTCTTATTTTATATAAACAAAACTATAAAATATTTGGGGCAAGAACACCCGCCCTTAGAATCCTCCGTGAAACCATGTTGAATATATTTTTTACTACTGAATTTACCGTTTTCTAGCAAGTTCATCACCATCAATAATTTTCTTTTTGACATTTCTTTGGTGAACCCAATCATCACCATGAATTCTTACCAGGTGTGAGTACCATTATTGAATCAGATTTATCGACAGGAAATTAATTGAGGACATCAAGTTTTGAATTTTGAGCTTAGACGGTTTGTTCTTCAATCCTAATAGGGGGCAGGAAATTAATTAAGGGGGACACCAAATTTTGAATTTTGAGCTCAGATGGTTAGTTCTTCAGTCGTAATAGGGGCACATCTTCTTATGGCATGTTAAATCAAATATAATTATGGATGACAACAAAGTTGCCAAGTCCAGATATAAGGTCTCTTGAGACGAAAGAAGATATTTTCGAATTTCATCTTCTCTTTGCCATCGGATTTCATTGGCAAGTTGTATAATTATTGTTAGATATTCAAATAAAAAAGTTGAATAAGATATAAAAAGTAAAAATTATAAATTTAATATCTTAAAGTTTTAAATTTAAAGTGGTATATTTTTTTATATGGATTTAACTTTTATCTCATTTTTGTCAGATATCTCCTATTTTATCCGAGCATGTAAATTACAGCTTAAGTGAATATATTCTCACGTATAAAAAAAGAAGACCAAAAAATGTAACGTATTGCCTTGAAGCTTTAGTTTAGGTTAAAGGTACTGCATTCTATGAATTTTAAATCTTTTCTTGTCTTTCCGGTCTAATCCATGGATGATTTGCACAACATATATTTTACAGTGCTACCATGTTCGTCGGTGCTATGTCAGATCGTACTGCAACTATCTTAGCCACATGTTTTATGTCAAACAAGTGAAATTAATTAAACAGTCAATTTTTCACGTGTTTCTGCAAATTGTTGCAATAATGGCACGACGAGCCTGTAACTTTAAATACTGTTTCTTTAAATACTAAATTCACTGCCACAGACTTTTTGTTTTTATATGCAGTGTGTTAAACATGCCTAACCAATCATTCTTGGTGTGTATCATGTGTTTATTCTAATGCACAATATATAGAGCAACAAGGCTTTGTAACCACACCGCCCAACTACAACTTCTTTAGTATTGTTCCTTGTTTCCTGGACCATAACCTAACCTCTATTGCCTCAACAATTCCTCTGCTCAGATATGGGTTGTGAAACCAAAACATGGTTGGTTGTGGTTTTTCTTTTCTTGGCTGCAAACTGCATGCAACACTGTGTCCTTGGAAGTGATTGTGTTTTTATCTTTGGGGACTCCATGTCTGATAGTGGAAACAACAATGAACTTCCAACCACTTTCAAATCTAATTACAGACCTTATGGGGTGGACTTTCCACTAGGACCAACTGGAAGATTTACCAATGGCCGAACAGATATTGACATAATCAGTAACATTTCTCCATACTTATCAACATCTCTAATCTCTCTCTCATTTTTCCCTTAAACTATTTACCATTCAGTTTTTGATGAAGCGTCTACATATGCAGCTCAATATCTGGGGTTTGAGAATTTCATTCCACCCTTTGCAAACACTAGCGGATCAGACATACTCAAAGGTGTGAACTACGCATCAGGTGGATCTGGGATACGCGTTGAAACCGGCTCGCATGCGGTATAAATCAAAGAGCCCAGTTCTTTCTTGTTTCTCATGATCTTCAATTGCTTTTGGTGAGTTCTTGTGTTACAGTTTTCATGTATGCTACTAAATTATTGCAATGCAGGGTGGTTCTATCAGCTTGGGATCACAGTTAACAAATCACAGAGTCATAGTTTCTGAAATTGCTACCAGATCTCGGAAGTCCTGAATTGGCTCAACAATACCTTGAAAAATGCTTGTATTACGTGAACATAGGTAGCAATGATTACATGGCCAATTACTTCCTTCCCCAGTTCTACCCGTCAAGCAGCATGTATAGCCTTGAGCAGTATACAGAAGCTCTGATTGAAGATTTATCTCTGCAGTTACAGGTATCCATTGAAGTTGTTTGTTTAACAAATGATTAGAACATGAATAAATCTAGATCCTATTATGGTCAGGCTTTACATGAAGTTGGAGCGAGAAAGTATGTGGTGGCAGGGTTGGCCTTATAGGATGCACTCCTGGTATCGTGGCTTCCTATGCGACAAATGAAACTTGTGTTGAAGAGCAGAATGCTGCTGCATTCAATTTTAATATCAAGCTTAAAGCTCTAGTGGAACAACTCAATAACGGATTCTCTGCTGATTCCAAGTTCATCTTTATAGACACTCAATCATTGGCCATTCACCTTCGCGATAGACATAGTAATATTAGTTTGGTTTTCCTATTCAAAGAAATTTATTGTCTTTAACTAAGGTTGTTCAGTGCATGTGACATAACCTTATACATATTCCATTGTCCCAGGTTTTCTGGTTCCGGAAGATCCTTGCTGCCAACCAGGGCCATCAGGGCACTGTATTCCTGATGAAATGCCATGCAGTAACAGGAATGACTATGTGTTTTGGGATGCATTCCACACCTCTGAGGCATGGAACCTACTGAATGTGGAAGTATATTATAATTCTAGCTCCAGTTCAGACTTCACTTATCCAATGAATGTGAAGGACCTTGTTGACTATGAAATTAAAATGGAATTGGAGCTCACTGCTGACTCCACCTCAGAACCTACTGCCACTGAATAAGTTTTGCTTATCATGCAGCTGTTCATGTGGAGCTGAATTAATTATTTGAGTTTACTATGTATTAAATAATATCTTACTACTGAATAATTTGGTGGTCCACCAAATTTGTTGCTATTATGTATCCTGTCATGGAAGGCAGGCACAGTTGTTATCGATGTGCAATGCAATCCTACTTTAGTATTTACTATAATTTGCAAAACGTTTGATTGTTTTAATTACAACCTAAATTTAGACGGTTTTAATTGATTATCTATTATTATTTTTATTGAGATTTTGTGAATAATATAAAATAATATTGTTGTTATTATAAGATGATAAATAATTTTTATTATTTGTATTGAAATGTAGTGGATTCAGAAATTTATATAATATTGTTTTCAAATAAAATTATAAGAATCAGTTCTTATTCTATATTAATAATAATATTGTTTTATATTAAACACAAAATCTTATATTTATTAACAGCAAACAAATTACATACTAAACTAACAATCGTATGGTTAATAAAAAAAATTAAGAAAATTTTTGAGTAATTAATAAAAAAATTGAAAAAATTTAACTAAAAAAATATTAAAATTTATAAAGAAGTTAAAATTTAATTAAATCTTTGAAAAATTAATAAATAATAACGAGTTATCATTCCACAAGTAAAACTCATAATATAATATAAATAAATTAAACTATTTGTGATGGAGATTATGATGTAATAATAATAGTCATTATGACATATTCAATATACAAATAAGGTTCAAAAGATCTTAAATTAAAATTCACCATAAATACCATATACAGCCTATATATAATCATGAACTAGAAAAAGAAAACATAATAGTGAGTACAAGTTTTATGATCCATTCAAATAGTCATTAATGAGAAAACTTTGCAAATAAGTGGGAATAAATGGATGGTAAACTAGTATTATGGTTAGTACTAATAATAAATATAAATATAAATGTGACGCCTTCTTTTATCAGTAGAGGTGACTCATAGCAAATCTTGCAGTGACAAACCTGAGTCAGGAGGACTGTACCAGAACTAATAAATAAAATAAAAATGCATAAATATTTGTATATTATGTGATCTTTAGTTTTTCATGGCATAAGAGGATACATAATATTTGATGTAAAAATATTTTCAGATACAATATTTTAAAATAAAAATAACGAAAGTTGTTTTCCAATAATATTTAAAAAAATATTTTCAAAACAATGAAAATAGATCTGAAAATGAAAGATAATTTTGTAGTTATTTATAAATTAATTATATTTTTTGTAAAATATATGATGTAAATTGATTGTAATTTTTTAAAAGATGTGGAACTATCAGCACTCGAATGTTGTTATTTGGTATATTATAAAAAAAGGCAGTTCAGGTTGTATAAATATCCTTTTCATTCACATTTGTTTTTTCTTTTGGAAAATGTAAAATATGACTTCTATTATGTTATATGTATTTTTTAATAAAAATTATTTTCAAGTTTTCAAACTCCTCATCTTATTTTTTTTTTAATTTACATTTGATTATGATACCTAATTATATTTATTAATATGAACTAATAAAAAGTTATTTTTCTTCCCAAAAAATAATTAATTGAATAACTGTGTTTCTTATGAAATTTCAAATAAGATTTTAATCAAAACAGTCAACAATTTTTTTTACGGATTCTTTTTATTTAAATTAACCATAAAAAGTGTTTCAATTTAAATGATTAAAATAAACATATGAAACACTTTGTTAAACTTACATTAAGATCCACTCATAAATTAGATTCTAACAAAAATATTTTTTGTTTATTTTTGTGAAAGATAATTAATTTTTAAAATAGACGTAAAAACAAAACTCATACATCATTGAGATGGATTATGAGAAGTTAATTTAATATAAAAATGAAAATAGTGCGAAAAAGATTAGGAAAGGAATACTATAAATAAAATTAAAAGTGACTTAAAATAAATATCAACTTTAGTTTTTTTTAATAATTATCTGTAATTATTGAGTGTAATTTTGTTTTTTTTTTTCTTTCAATAGCAAGTATTTTTACTTTTACTTTTAGTAACTGTTTTTTTTTT
>Ga0209700_106162_pt1 | contig 19041 bp, 15 predicted proteins | sample SiratroredBW_FD_187528 | JGI IMG/M metagenome (GOLD analysis project Ga0209700, IMG submission 187528) | Root nodule microbial communities of legume samples collected from California, USA - Siratro red BW (SPAdes) (version 2) | ecosystem: Host-associated > Plants > Roots > Nodule | place: USA...
TTGATTGTGGTATGATGGTTATTAGATACATGGACGTTTGGGACGGGGTGGCAAGGTACCAGTCCAAAAGCATGCCACAATATACTACGGTTTGTAAATCTGTGTTATTGTGAACATTCTTCTGGTTAGTTTCTTCATGCAGTGAATAAGTTCGTGGGGTGTCTTTTATTTTCAGGAACAACTGCAGGGATTCAGAGAAGAATATGTGGCCAAATGGATATTACATAAGGATAATGTTAAACGAGCAGAGATTGTCTACGAAATTCAAGATTAACACAACAGCTATATGGCAAAATGACATTTTGATTTTTACACATTACTGTAATCTATTTGCATGTAGTCATGATTTATACAAATGTAACAAATGTACATATATTTTTTAGAACACAAATGAATTGACTTTTAACCACTTAAACTCAAACACCAAAATTGATAACTGTTTGACCTTATCTGTATATAATTGGTTTAGCATGTTCACGTAAATGGTTTACAATGTTTATTAAACTGGTTTATACAAGTATTTGACCATATTTAACCCCTGCATGTCCCACCAATTCATCCATCCTTCTGTCTGTGGTTCTCTCAGTTAGTATAAGTGGTTTGTCACGTTCAAAAGTGCGACACCTATGTTAAACCCCTGCATGTCCCACCCATTCATCCATCCTTCTGTATGTGGTTCGCTCAGTTAGTATAAGTGGTTTGTCATGTTCACAAGTGCGACACCTATGTTAAACCCTTGCATGTCCCACCCATTCATCCATCCTTCTATATGTGGTTCGCTCAGTTAGTATAAGTGGTTTGTCACGTTCACAAGTGCGACACCTATGTTATACCCCTGCATGTCCCACCCATTCATCCATCCTTCTGTATGTTGTTCGCTCAGTTAGTATAAGTGGATTGTAACGTTCACAAGTGCGACACCTATGTTAAAACCCTGCATATCCCACCCATTCATCCATCCTTCTGTGTGTGGTTCGCTCAGTTAGTATAAGTGGTTTGTCACGTTCACAAGTGCGACACCTATGTTAGACCCCTGCATGTCCCACCCATTCATCCATCCTTCTGTATTTGGTTCGCTCAGTTAGTATAAGTGGTTTGTCACATTCACAAGTGCGACACCTATGTTAAACTCCTACATGTCCCACCCATTCATCTATCCTTCTGTATGTGGTTCGCTCAGTTAGTATAAGTGGTTTGTCACGTTCACAAGTGCGACACCTATGTTGAACCCTTGCATGTCTTACCCATTCATCCATCCTTCTGTATGTGGTTCGCTCAGTTAGTATAAGTGGTTTGTCACGTTCACAAGTGCGACACCTATGTTAGACCCCTGCATGTCCCACCCATTCATCCATCCTTCTGTATGTTGTTCGCTCAGTTAGTATAAGTGGTTTGTCACGTTCACAAGTGCGACACCTATGTTAAAATCCTGCATGTCCCACCTATTCATCCATCTTCTGTATGTGGTTCGCTCAGTTATTATAAGTGGTTTGTCACGTTTACAAGTGCGACACCTATGTTAAACCCCTGCATGTCCCACCCATTCATCCATCCTTCTGTATTTGGTTCGCTCAGTTAGTATAAGTGGTTTGTCACGTTCACAAGTGCGACACCTATGTTAGACCCCTGCATGTCCCACCCATTCATCCATCCTTCTGTATGTGGTTCGCTCAGTTAGTATAAGTGGTTTGTCACATTCACAAGTGCGACACCTATGTTAAAACCCTACATGTCCCACCCATTCATCCATCCTTCTGTATTTCGTTCGCTCAGTTAGTATAAGTGGTTTGTCACATTCACAGGTGCGACGACACTTATGTTAAAACCCTGCAAAATATTTATTCTAGTCGTTAACCTTGAGTTTGTATAAGTGGTTTTCCATGTTGACGTAAGTGGTTTAGCGTGTTCATTTCACAGGTTGACCATATGTTAATATAAGTGGTTATCCATGTTTACGTAACTGGTTTAGCAGGTTTATACAAGTGATTCATAATGTTTATATTAGTGCTTTACCGTGTTCATGTAAGTGGTTGCCCATGTTGTTAACTGAATAAGCCATATCATATATACACACATGTCTAAGTTCAAACAACCCAAATTAACAACACCGAATAAGTTGATCAGCCTCTTAACATAAGTCACTGTCAATTACTGTCAGGGTATTAAATTGTTGAAATTCATAACGTCATTGCTAGGGTCCTGTGTGTTTGATCCAGTTGTGCCCAGCGATGACAACAACGATACAAAGCCACCACATTCAACATTTGTGTTCTGTTTGGACAAGGTCAACGAAAAAAGTCAAAATTAAGTCGTGCAAGTAAAAAACACAAGACACTGGCTTAATTTGTGATTGAAATGCATTAGCAACCCTTACTGATTCGTTGTATGAAGGAAACTGTGTGGTTGGTATGTTCTCCTCCGTTGAAACGTATTCAGTAGAATTATGTGGTGGAGTCCACCTATCATCCATATCCATCTACAAGTAAAAGAACAGTTTCATTTAGCATATATTCAAATTAGATGTTACCTTGCACACCTATTTCAGACCATGGTGCAGAACTGTAATTCTTACTGAATTTTGTGTAACAGTTGTTACTTTCACATTGGTTGCCTTCTTTCACTTCTTAGGTTTCTCCGAAGCACCTTCTAATCTTCTTGAACAGGGTCTTCCCTTTCTTCGAACTGCGACAGGGCTATGTATATTTTAGTTTAAGTTGTCATTGCTATAGTCGTCGCTATGGACTGTGTTGGTGGCTGCATATGAAGCACTGCAGCGCTGTCTAATTGGCTGTACAGAAATACAATGACGTTTGGCAAAGGCTTCCAATTAGCGAAATAATAAATTTGTCTTACTGTAATTCTTACTGAATTTTGTGTAACAGTTGTTACTTTCACATTGGTTGCCTTCTTTCACTTCTTAGGTTTCTCCGAAGCACCTTCTAATATTCTTGAACAGGGTCTTCCCTTTCTTCGAACTGCGACAGGGCTATGTATATTTTAGTTTAAGTTGTCATTGCTATAGTCGTCGTTATGGACTGTGTTGGTGGCTGCATATGAAGCACTGCAGCGCTGTCTAATTGGCTGTACAGAAATACAATGACGTTTGGCAAAGGCTTCCAATTAGCGAAATAATAAATTTGTCGTTTGATCTTTTTCACAGACAATCTCAGCGATCTGGGAAAACCTTTCACATAGAGCATCAAACCGTTCAATATGTGGCAGTTTTTCCTTTGGGTTAAGTGATGATCTAATATAACTATGCCTTCTACGAACAGTCTTGGTCCACCTTTGAAGTACATATTTTGGTAATACACACTGCTGTCTCTCTTGGGCAAGTACAACCAGCGAATGTTTGCAAATTATCCCCCTAAACTCGAACAATAGACATTTGCAGTTGAAATCATTGGTGTTTCGATTGTAGTTGACTTTGAAGATACTTTCACTGCTATAATGATTGTTGATGGTCTCCTCCATCACCTCATATATGCATGCATCTCCTTCGACAACACAATTTTGAATAATACAATTCATCTTAGATCTGAATTCGGTCTGGACTTCTGTGAATTTGGCATGAGTGTATGCACTTTGGAACTGTCGTTCGATCAAAGATTGTGAGCCGCATGGAATGATTGTATTTAACGACGTAAAGTTTGTCTCGTTCTCCTTCTCCACCTTGTGTGCTAAAGCGTTGTCATATTGATGGACAAATTGTCGTAGGCTTGTAGTGGAGTTAATATAGCCGCTGTCAACACCCAATTTCGTCCAGATAAATAAATTTTATTTTAAAAAAAAGTGAAATTTAATTAATTTTCGAAGAAAATTCAAAAAAAGTTATTTAATCAAATTTGAATTTTGTTATTAAGAAAAATATAAAAAATGATTTTTATCGTTATTCTTTTATTTTTAGTTTCTTAAATAAAAAAAATGTTTTTATCAATTAAAAAAAATCAATCAAAAGATTCAGCTTTAAATTTATTGTTTGTTTAGATTTATTATTTTTCTCTTATTTTCAAAAAAATAAAAAATAATAATAATTTACATTGTCTTTTATTCCATTTTAAAAAAAGAAAAAAAATCAAAAGACTATAGTTTACATGTTAATCTCTTTCTTCATTTAAAAAATAAATAAATAAAAAATATACATATGCAGCTTTTGTTTATTTTATCATTTTATAAAAAGATTGAAAAAAAGAGAGAAATAGATAATGAAAAGTTTGAAAAAATAAATGAAAAAAAGTTTTTAAATAAATATTATAAGATAATGAAGGAATGATTATTAATTTAGAAAAAGAGGTTTGGGTTTAGTCCATTAAGCTTTTCTTGAAAATAGAAAAAAAATATAATATAAAAATATGATTTCGAAAAAATAGGTGGTTCAGGTTTTGTTTATCTTACCATTTTCAATTAAATTAAAAAATTAGTTTCATTATAAAAAAAAGGAAAAAGGATAAAAGCAAAAAAAAAGAAAAGTGGAAAGGAAATGTGTGGTCCTACTTATATTTGATTCTTGCCGTTGGATCCACAACTAATTTTGTTAAAAACAGATTGCATGCTACGTGGAGGGATACGTTACTTTCCCTCATCTCCAATATTTCTTCGCTGACGACTCATCCCATAAAGGCCAACTTGGTGCCCCCACACAGTACAGGCAAACTTGGCACCCCCCCAGTTTCCTCCACTACCCACTCGGCACCAAAAAGCTGGAATGTTTCCTGTCTCCAAAATAAAGCTGCTGTGTCCCCTCATATTCTGCCACCTTCACTATATCACCTACATTCAACATTATGCACCTCACTTTTTCTCCCATTCATTTTTTTAAAAAAAAAAACACCTTTTCATCTGTTTCTCCCTTCTCTGGCCGCTGCTCCATCACTCACCGGTGGCATTATATCACCGGTTGAGTGAGTCATTGCCTTCTTCTCCTCCCTTGTTACACCCATGCCAACGCCACCACCGCCTCCTAGGTCCACCTCGGCGAAACCAGCAAAGCCAAGTTCTAGCACGAACTGCAGACGCCCCCGTCGTCTCCTAGCCTCCCCATCTTCCCTCCTACCCGCAAGCGCTACGAAGAACCTAAACCTTGAGCTGCACCTCCAACTACCTACGCCCCTTCAGCGCCCTCGACGTCACCGTGAACCACCTAGGTTGCACCTTCATTGAGCCGAGAATCACGTAGCAATCGTTTGCCCTCATCACGTGCGTTTTTGCTCCCCGGATAACCCCAGTCGCCGTCGCCGTCGACGGTACTCGCCGTCGTCACCAGCTGGCGCCGCCGCCACGGATAACCACGTCCTCCCCTGCTTCGAAAGAGAGCCCTCATGCCACAAGCCTGAACCAACGTTGCCCCTCACACCGCCACGTGTGCACCACTAACCCTAATGGGTTAGTGGCGTCGCTTCATGCACTCCCATTAATAAGATTTGCACCTACAGGTTTTCCTGAATTTCGAAACTGCCCTTGATTTTGTTTTCAGTTTTTTTTACTTAGAATAAAATACTTTAGAAATTTAATATTGAATTATTTCTTTAAAAAGTCTATTTGTCACATTTTTACAAAAAAAGAGGTGGAATGTTTTAATAAAATTCGATTAAACTCCTAAATAACCATTCGCGTTATGCGGAATTTAATTTAAAAGATTTTTTAATTTCATTTGGAATATCAAAAGACCGAACGCGTCAAGCGGTATCCAACACGAAATTTTCTCTTAAGATATTCATGAAAATATCAAAATTATCAATTTTTCAAATGTCAAAATTTTCTAAAATTACAAAACATATATAACATTTTCAAAAACTAGAAAATATAAAAGTTTAAAAACTAAAAATATCAACAACAAACAACCAATTTTCTATCAAAGAACTACGTAGCCCTGATTTTCTATCACGTATAGAAATACGTAGGAGCAAGGTCAAACCCTTGTCGGGTCCCCCAAAATAAAAAAATATTTTTGTTTTATCTGCATTTTGTCTCTTTTTGAAAATAAATATTTTGAAAATCACACTCATTTTAGGTACCGTCTTAGGACGGGCGTTGTGGGGGTGCTAACACACCTTCCCCACACGTAACCGACTCCCGGACCCTAAATCCAATTTTCGCAAGCTAGCCTTATCCGTTTTCGGTTTTTTCATAGTTTTCCATAGTAAACTATGGTGGCGACTCCCTTCTTTTAAAATTAAAATTAATTGTTTTTCGGATCGCCGTCCCCGTCGTGACGCAGGTCGCGACAGATAGTGACTCCACTGGGGACTTTCTCTGAGAGTCAGGCCAACTTTAATTGAATAAGTGAAATGAGTGTGTTTTTTTTTAGATGTTTATCTTTTGCTTTGCTCTTTTGTATATATGATTGTTGTTTTATCATTCCTGGAATAATTGAACCCTAGGTTAGCTGACATGCCATATATGTTATATATCTGCCTGGGAACTTTTCTGGCTATTTTGCAGGTGGGGGGTTGGGTGCATTTTCTCCCTTCACACACACATCTTTACTTTTGAACATCATATGAGTGGAGCCCTATACTCGGGCCTGAGTGAACTTAGAGATAGATAGGGGTTGTGTAGCAATACTGACAAGATGTACTTCCTTTCTCAGTTTTTGCGAGAACCCCAACTAGAGTTTGTTTACTTTGCTTACATGCTCAAAAGCAAGTTGTTTACCAGTTGCTACGAGTAATGTGGTGAAGTGAGCCATAGCTCTAGTGGCCTTATACCTTTAGGGATTAGGAGCCAACCCATGTGAGTATACATTTACTGGCATAGATCTTAAGCGCCGATATATCGAACCTTGTTTAGGGCACTAAGGGAGATGTTCACACGCTCCAACCTTCCGCCGATTTTGTTTGTCGTTGTAACATGTGCATTGCATATTTTATATTCATAAAATGATCATAACTCATGTTTTTCTCCACCTATGCATTTCATGCATTTCATATTGTCTCATTTAGCTCATTTTCTTTCTTTTTTTAAGCAGTAAAATTATAAAATTGTGTGCATATCATCATGGAGTCAAACATGGAGTCTGAGACTGAGAGAGATCCTGAATTGTCAAACCTAAAGAAGAAGTTGTATATTCGAGTAGTGAAAAACAATCTGACCGGCCTCAGAGAATTGGGACAAAGGCTCAGATCGATCCAAAAGGGAACTTTCAGAAAGAGATATGGGAATGTATTGGGATTGTTAGAAGTAAAAGTTCAGATACCTGCTGTCACTGCTCTAGTGCAACACTACGACCCACAGATGAGATGTTTCACCTTTCGAGACTTCCAATTGGTGTTAACATTAGAAGAGTATGAGCAGATTCTCGACTTGCCGTTAGAAGGAGGAGTCCCCTATAAGCATCTCGAGCAACACGTTTCAATCCCCACATTAGCTGGGATTACAAAAGTGCACCCAACAGAATTGAAGAGTAGACTTGTCACTAGAAGAGGCGTGAAAGGGTTCCCACAGAAGTATTGGGAGACTTATCTGCATCAAGTAGCTGACAAGAAAGATTGGGAAACGTTCATAGACGTCCTCGCCTTGGTTGTTTATGGTGTTTTGGTGTTTCCTAACCAAGAAGATCTCGTGGATTATGGCGCAATGGGTGTATTCGTTGCTGTGAAGACCCGAGCCGAGAATCCTGTCTCTGCAATACTGGCTGACACCTATGCAGCACTCGATTTATGCCATGAAAGAAGAAAGAGGAAAATGGCGTGCTGTTCGGCATCTCTTTATGTGTGGCTGGTTTCCCGCATTGGAGAGAGAGCAGTTGGTTTCAGATGTCCAGTTGAGTTGGCATTGAAGCGAGGGCCTGAACCGAGAGGGGGAGATGAATGGAAGAAATACTTTGCTGGTCTAGATGAAACAAAGATCCAGTGGCAACCTTCATGGCAGTCAAGGTCACACCTTATTTACTCTTGTGGAAAGTATCCAAATGTGCCACTCGTGGGTACTAAATGTTGCATTAACTACAACCCGGTGCTGGCCCAACGACAATTCAGATATCCGATAAAAGGGGCCCCAACACCTGCTTCTCTGACTGCTTTGTTATTTCATTATGGGGATGGCAATGCTACTGAAGTCCTGCGACAGGTTAGAAGTGCCTGGAAGAATGTGGTTTACATGGATAGGGATTCCAGACCATGGGCCACAGACAGAGAAGTTCCTTACCGTTAATGGGTCGCAGAGAGGGTAAAAGAAGTCAAACTTCCTTTCAAGTTAGATGCCCCTGGCTCGAAAAATAAAGAACAAATGGCAAATGTTGAGTCAGAAGAGGTCAAACGATTGAAAGAAGAGATTGAAAGATTGAAAGGAGTGAATGCCAAAGCGGCTAGTGACTTCCAAAGCCTCAGCCATGACTATGTGGACCTGAAGAAGGACTATGAAGAAACGACAAAAGCCCATGCAGAGCTGATGAGAAAGCAGAAGGCAGAGAGAGATTACACATTCAGAATTAAGCAAGACCTGGCAGCCGCTAACACAGAGTTGACAATGAGGGCCCAAGAGCGTGACATAGCTTCATCCGCAGAGCGCCAGTGGAAGAACTTATTTGAAACCATCAAGAGGGAAAAACAAAAGGCATTGAGGAGGCTGCGCGATCTTCAAGTTAATTAAAGAGATGGAACAACAGATGAAAGAATTAGTAGTTGAATGTGATGAGCGTGTTGGGGAAGTGCACCGCCAGCAGGCTGAAGCAGAGGAGCAGTATCAGACTATGTTGACTCAGGTAGAAGGTTATATGGCTGAGCAGGAAGGAACCATAGAGCATTGCAAGAGATGTTTTTCCCAGCTGGCTGCTTTGGCTAACGGGGCAATTGATGGAGTTCCGAGAATGTTGGCCGAGGCTGAGTCATCACTGTTCTTCTTTAATCCACCAAGAGAGGTCAAGACTTTTATAGAGCACTACAAAGGATTGGTGGCGAAGATGAAGAGTATGATTAGTCACGCTAGGGAGTGATAGTTATTTTGTATAGAGACTGTAATGACAGTGTTGGTTAGGCAATTTAGGCTTCTCTATCAATGACAGATTTGTGTTTGATTCTCATGTTTTATATGACATCATGCAATTTTATAATTTTGTTTGATTTATTTGCTTTTTTTCCTTCTATCTTTTCCTAATTCATTCTTTAATAAAATACAAAAAAAAAACAGAAACGTAATAACGGCAAACATTCCGCGACATTTCTATAGAACTCGTGCCAACAGTAAGAAGATGGAGAAATTGAGTGAAGCACAAGAAAGCGTGAAAGCCGACGTCGACCAGCTCAAGGATCGAATGGATAAAATGTTTGAGATGATGGTGTCTTTCAAAGACGCGATTGCTGCCCGAAACGAAGAAGCTCGGTCCTCACAACAAGGGGGATTACAGACCCAAAAGCCAAATCATGGGAATAAGGCAAGTCAAGTGTTCCCGCCATATGGTCTACCTGTGGACTATGAGCCGCCATACGAGGAATATGAGGATCAAGAAATTATGCCGCCTGTCGCTAATGCTGCTAGAGGTCAACCTGAGCATACACAAGTACCACTTGCTACTAATACTGAAAAGGTAATAGTTAATAAAGTTACCTCTGCTACCCAGCCACGAGTTCTGCAAGTGTTTGCTGGTGAAGCATCAACGACAAAGGGTAAAGTTCCCGAGGGTGTACAAACTGTGTTAATCAATGATGATATGACAAGAAACAAGCTGGATATCCTGGAAGAAAGGATCAGAATGATTGAAGGAGCCAGTGCTTATGAATTTGGGAATGCTGCTGGACTATGCTTAGTCCCTGATGTTGTGATACCTCCCAAGTTCAAAGTGTCGGAATTTGAAAAGTATAAGGGAACGACTTGCCCGAAGAGTCATTTGATCATATACTGTCGGAAGATGGCTGCTCACGCGCATGACGAAAAGCTGCTAATGCACTTCTTTCAGGATAGTCTAGCCGGAATGTCTTTGAATTGGTATATGCATTTGGAATCGGCCAGAATTCGCACTTGGAAAGATCTCGTAGATGCCTTCCTAAAGCAATATAAATACAACATAGACATGGCTCCTGATAGAATGCAATTGCAAAACATGGCGAAGAAGAACTCCGAGACTTTTAAGGAGTATGCACAAAGATGGAGAGAGCTCACTGCTCAAGTCGCACCACCACTACATGAGAGCGAGATGATAACGATGTTCGTTGAGACACTAGAAGACCCCTTCTACGAACGAGTGCTCGGAAGCACCTCATAAAATTTCTCTGACCTTGTTACTATTGGAGAAAGAGTTGACCGCGGGCTTAAGAGAGGAAAAATAGCACAAAACCCGTCCGCGGTTACAATTGCTAGGAAGCCCGGGTTCAACAAGAAGAAGGAGGGAGAAGTGCAAGCAACATCTGCCATGCCATATCGGAAAGGATTCCAGCATCAGTATCGACCCAATTACAGACCCTCACCTGCTTATGTTGCGAGTACTGCTCTGAATTATCAGTATAATGCCCCCCGACCTCAGTCCACATATAGGCCTCCGCCTATGACTCACAATGCATACCAGCCAAGCGCAGGAGGTCAGAACTTTAATCAGGCCCAGAACCAGAATTTTGGTCAAAGGAGTAATTCAGGAGAAAAAACAGTGAAGTTTACTCCTATCCCCATGACTTATACGGAGTTATTACCTTATTTGCTCAAGAATGCATTGGTGGCCCTGTGTCCAGCGAAGACTTTACAACCACCGTATCCCAGATACTATGACGCAAGCGCCAAATGCGAATACCATAGTGGGGAAGTGGGTCACTCCACCGAGAATTGTCGCGCTCTTAAGTTCAAGGTGCAATCCTTGATCGATTCAGGGTGGCTCGCTTTCCAAGAGCAAAAGCCAAGTGTGGATAAGAACCCTTTGACTGGACATACAAATACTACGGTCAATGCTGTGATGGAAGAAGAAAGTCTAGGCTTGGTCAGGAGCGTGACTGAGATAAAGAAACCTTTGAATGAGGTTTTTAGACCAATCTGCCAAGTTGGACTGTTCAAATACAAATATGGGCCAGAAGATAAATGCGGATTCCACGGTAGCACTGAACATTCTGTTGACGAGTTCGCTGAGTTTAAAGATTTCGTACAAGACTTGATAGATAGACATATTCTACAAGTCAGTCATCAGAAGAAGGAAGGAGAAGTGTTTGCTGGGGAAGAATGGATTCCACATGGGCTTAAACCGTTGGTAATACAGTTCACCAAGGCCACCAACTCGATGCCTTCAGGACGACAACCTCTGGTGATATAGACACCATCTTCTTTCCCGTATAAGGATAACAAGGCTGTTCCTTGGAAATATGGTGTCAGTATCATTCAAGGGGAGCAAGAGCATGAGTTAGTAGACCAAGGCAAGGCGGTGATCGATAACATATCTGGGATAGGGGGTATGACTAGGAGTGGCCGTCTGTTTACCCCTCTTGACTTGAGAGGCGAGAAGAGTCGTGACAAAATTAGAGAAGAAATGGCTATGGAAAAAGCAAAATCGTTTCTAAAAGGAAAAGCTGTACAAATTGATTCGGAGCCCGAAGGAAAAGAAGGAAAAGAGGTTACCGATGAGGATGCGTACGAATTTCTAAAATTCATCCAGCAAAGTGAGTATAAGGTTGTTGATCAGTTAAATCGCATGCCTGCGAAAGTGTCTTTGCTGGAATTGTTGATGCATTCAAACTCCCATCGGAAATTGTTGATGAAGATCCTGAGCGGGGCCCACGTGGAACAAGACATCTCTCTGGATAAATTTGAAGGGATTGTTAGTCACATTACTGCTAACAATTACCTGAGTTTTACTGAGGATGAAATCCCTTCAGAGGGCAGGAGGCATAACAAAGCTCTTCACATCTCGGTCAAGTGTATGGATCATTTCATATCACGTGTGCTAATCGATAATGGTTCATCTTTGAACGTGATGCCAAAAACCACCTTAAACAAGTTGCCAAGCGGTGGGATTCATTTACATCCCAGTACCATCGTGGTGAGAGCTTTTGATGGAAGCAAAAGGGAAGTTATTGGAGAGGTAGAACTACCAGTTCGAGTCGGACCGTGCACTTTCCAAGTTGTGTTCCAAGTAATGGACATATTACCAGCATACAGTTGCTTGCTGGGAAGGCCTTGGATACATACAGTTGGAGTAGTGCCTTCTACACTGCATCAGAAACTCAAATTTATAATTGATGATAAATTAATTATAGTTTCTGGGGAAGAGGACTTGCTGGTATGTGGACCCACACCTACTCCTTATATTGAAGCAGCAGAGGAAGCTCTGGAAACCTCTTTTCAGGCTCTGGAGATTGTCAGCACCGCCTATGTTGAACCATTCAAAGTGAATTCATGCTTGTCTAATGCCTCATTGATGATGGCTAAAACTATGATGAGGAAAGGATATAGACATGGCAGCAGTTTGGGCAAGAACGGTAACGGGTCTGTAAAGCCACTAGAGCTGGTCGAGAACAAAGGAAGGTATGGTTTGGGATACAAACCTACTCGGGCAGATCGCAGAAGGATCATTGAAGAAAGGGTTGAGAGAAGTCGGGCCAGAGTAGAGGGACGGGAACCGAAGACGAAGGAAATTTCCCTATGCAGCCTGGATCAAAGCTTTTACAGCGCCGGATGGGTTAATCTCGATCAAGTGTCAGCAATCGGGCAGGGACAAGAAGGCGAAGGCTTCAACTTTGTGCACCCTTGTCTACCTAATGAGGAAGTTGGCAATGGGAATCCGTAGACTTACCTGTGGTGTCTACACGTGATGAAATGTAATTTTTTTTAGGAAAGCAAACTTTGGTTGATTTTGAACAATGTTTCATTGTGTAATACTTTCTCTTAGCGATAACAATGGTTCAGTTTTTAATGAAATGTTGCGTTTTCATTCATTTTGGTCTCGCCTATTTATTTTTGTAAAATTGAATAATGCAGATATGATGATGCGTGCTTTCAAAATAATCATTCCGATATTTCGTTTCCAAATTTTACGGACCCCGATGATAATATGGAAAATGATGAATATGATGAAAATTGTGAACCCTCTCCGGAACTATTGAGACTAGTTGAACAGGAAGCAAGGGAAATAAAACCGCATCAAGAAGAGATTGAAATGGTAAATCTGGGAGATGAAGGGGAAGAAAAAGTGATTAAGATCGGGGGTGGTTTATCTGCCGAAATGAAATATCGGTTATTTACTCTCCTGAAAGAGTTCAAGGATATTTTTGCCTGGTCTTATGAAGATATGCCTGGTCTAGACCCCGAAATTGTACAACATCGATTACCACTTAAGCCAGAGTGTCATCCCATTAAGCAAAGGTTGAGAAGAATGAAACCAGAGGTATCGCTAAAAATAAAAGAAGAAGTCGAAAAGCAGTTTAACGCCGGATTCTTAGCTGTGGCGCAGTACCCTCAATGGGTAGCTAATGTTGTTCCTGTTCCGAAGAAAGATGGAAAACTTCGAATGTGCGTGGATTACAGAGATCTAAATAAGGCAAGCCCTAAAGACGATTTTCCACTACCACATATCGACACATTAGTGGACAACACGACTACGTCATTATTATATTCATTCATGGATGGATTCTCCGGATATAATCAGATCAAAATAGCGCCGGAAGATATGGAGAAGACTACTTTCATCACTCTATGGGGCACGTTCTGTTACAAAGTCATGTCTTTTGGGTTGAAAAATGCTGGCGCAACTTATCAAATGGCAATGGTGGCTCTTTTTCATGATATGATGCACAAAGAGATTGAAGTTTATGTTGATGACATGATAGCTAAATCTGCATCTGAAGAAGAGCACCTTGTTAATCTGAAAAAGTTGTTTGAAAGGTTGAGAAAATATAAACTCAGGTTGAATCCGTCTAAGTGCACCTTTGGGGTGAAGTCAGGAAAACTCCTAGGATTCATTGTCAGTCCAAGAGGGATAGAAGTTGATCCAGACAAAGTGCGTGCTATTCTTGAGATGCCACATCCCTGTACTGAAAAACAAGTTCGAGGTTTTCTGGGAAGATTGAACTACATTGCTAGATTCATTTCCCAGTTAACCGCCACTTGCGAACCGATTTTCAAACTGTTACGAAAGAACCAAGTGGTAGAATGGAACGAAGACTGTCAGAAAGCTTTTGATAAAATCAAAGAATATTTAAAAGAGCCTCCAATAATGCGTCCGCCAGTCCCTGGAAGGCCTCTTATTCTCTATCTGACAGTATTAGACGGATCAATGGGTTGTGTATTGGGTCAGCATGATGAAACGGGAAAGAAAGAACATGCCATATATTACTTGAGCAAGAAGTTTACTGATTGTGAACAGAGATACTCTTCATTGGAAAAAACCTGTTGTGCATTGGCTTGGACAACACATCGTTTGAGACAGTATATGCTTAGTCACACAACGTGGTTAGTATCTAAAATGGACCCGATCAAGTACATTTTTGAGAAGCCTTCTCTAACCGAAAGAATAGCTCGTTGGCAGATGTTGTTATCAGAATTTGATATTCTGTATGTCACGCAAAAAGCTATTAAGGGCAGTGCTTTGGCTGAATACTTAGCTCAACAACCCATAGATGATTACCAACCCATGCAACCTGAGTTCCCGGATGAAGATATCATGGCTTTGTTTGTGTCTGAACATGATAGTAGTGAGGAAAGAAAATGGATTCTATTCTATGATGGATCCTCCAATGCTTTAGGACATGGTATAGGGGCAGTGCTTATCTCCCCAGAAAAACAATATATACCAATGACTGCTAGACTATGTTTTGATTGTACAAATAACATAGCAGAATATGAAGCTTGTGCCATGGGGATCAGAGCAGCTATAGAATATAAAGCAAGGCATTTGAATGTATATGGTGACTCAGCACTGGTTATCCATCAGGTTAAAGGAGAATGGGAAACTCGAGATCAGAAACTAATTCCTTACAAAGCATACATCAAAGGTTTGATTGAATATTTTGACAAAATAGAGTTCCATCATATCTCGAGAGAAGATAACCAACTAGCTGACGCTCTCGCTACTCTATCCTCCATGTTTGTGATAAGTCAAGAAGAGGAGTTGCCAATGATTAAAATGCAGAGTCATGAGAATCCAGTATACTGCAATTTCATTGAAGAAGAAGTAGATGGTAAGCCCTGGTACTTTGACATAAAACGATACCTCTGGAAACGAGAATACCCTGATTCAGCCTCAGAGAATGATAAGAGAATGTTGAGAAGGTTAGCCTCTAGTTTCATTTTAGATGGAGATGTGCTATATAAACGGAACCACAATATGATGCTTCTCCGTTGTGTGGATGCTAAAGAGGCCGAGCTAATATTGCAAGAGGTGCATGAAGGAACCTTCGGAACTCATATGAATGGACATTTTATGGCTAGAAAGATTCTAAGGGCTGGGTACTTTTGGATGACAATGGAAAATGACTGTTGTAAGCATGTGAGAAAGTGTCAGAAGTGTCAAATATATGCTGATAACATTAATGTTTTATCTGCACCATGGCCTTTCTCCATGTAGGGTATAGATGTAATTGGAGCCATTGAACCGAAGACATCAAATGGACATCATTTTATACTGGTGGCCATTGATTATTTCACAAAATGGGTTGAAGCTACCTCTTACACCAATGTGACCAGAAAAGTGGTGGCAAAATTTATAAGGAAAGAGTTGATTTGTAGATATGAAATTCTTGACAGAATTATCACTGATAATGCCACCAACTTGAACAATCAAATGATGACCGAGCTGTGTGAAGAGTTTAAGATTAAACATCACAATTCTTCCCCTTATCGTCCCAAAATGAATGGAGCGGTTGAAGCGGCTAACAAAAATATAAAGAAGATAATTCAGAAGATGGTAGTGACTTATAAAGATTGGCACGAGATGCTGACATCCACCTTGCATGGTTATCGTACATCAGTGAGAACATCAACAGGAGTGACTCCTTTCTCATTGGTTTACGGAATGGAATCTGTACTACCATTTGAAGTTGAGATTCCTTCTCTACGAGTGTTAATGGAAACCAAGTTGGAAGAAGCTGAATGGGTTAGAGCGAGATATGATCAACTCAGTTTTATTGAAGAGAAGAGGTTAGCCGTTGTATGTCATGGACAACTATATCAGAAGAGAATGAAAAGGGCTTTTGATAAGAAGGTTCGTCCGCGAGAGTTTCATGAAGGAGATCTAGTGGTTAAAAAGATCATATCAGTTCAGAAAGATCATCGTGGTAAATGGATGCGTAACTATGAAGGTCCATATGTAGCAAAGAAAGCTTTCTCCGGAGGGGCACTAATTCTCACAAGGATGGATGGGGAAGAGTTACCGTTGCCGGTTAACTCTGACACAGTTAAAAAATTCTATGCATAGTGTGATTCCATAATTTGGGGAATGTAATATTTCGAAACATTGAATGATATTGGAATTGTATCTGCATATTTCTTTTGATGAAATAAAATTTCCTTTGAATTTTCTCTTATACTTTTTGTTATGCTAAGAGGAGTCTACACCACGGGTAGTTTACGAGATTCCTCGGATTCTAAAGGTGTCGCGGAATGAAAAAACAAAAATTTGCTCAATAAATCATGTTTATGGGATCGTTGAATTTATTGAATGGTGAAATAAAAATAATTAAAAGGTTTTGGCACGATTTTAAAGCTTGGCATAGGAAAGAGGAATTAATTGATCTTTATCAGACCGAAAATACTGGCATGCACATGTCTTAAAAACCTCTTTGAGCCTTCATTCATCTAGCTGGAGAGAGAAAGGATTTGCCTCAGTAATCCCCAGTGTCGCTTATCAAAGCTTTGAATAAACGCCACACCGGAGCAATCAGTTCAAAAATTTCATTTTCTAAACTCCTCTCTTCAAAGGCATTCGGAATAATAAGAGTCCGTTAGATTAAAAAGCCCACAAAAGGGAAATCTAAGCAAAAAGATAAGACAATAAAAAGAAAGAAAATGAAAAATGACAAGTGTTGGAAGTCCCTGAAATTTGTTGCAAGAGTTAATCTCTATGAAAATCAAGTAATCGAGACTCAAAATGATATATGGCCATTTTTCTTCATCCCAAATATCAATAAAATTTCCATTGTACCCTCTTTGAGCCTAAAATGAATTTTTCTTTCAAAAAAACCCTAAATAAAATCATCAGCAAGCTGAAATTCAGTTCGTAATACACATCGAAATCTTCCCGAGATGAACTTTCAAGGAAAGAAAGAAGGAAGGAAAGAAAAAATTCAAAAGGCAAAAGTATATTATCAATTCAAGGTTGATATTCACAAATAAAAGAATGTTCGTAACAGGAAAATAAGACAAAAATGATGACAATGATAAGGAGTGATCTCAGCAAAAGCTTGAATTGTCTTTCACAAAATGAGGTTGATGATTTTTGTTACAAAATAGTAAAAAACCCATGCACAGTCTTTTGAGCCTTTGTACCCTTTCTTTCAAAACCCTTCAAAACCCTTGGCCACGTGACAAGCCACATAAAGTCCATATGGATTGAAGAATGATTGCGAAAGTTTTCACAAAGAATAACCCTGCAACGAAAGTCTGTGACTGCCAATATGAGTCGGGAAAAATGAAAATGAATGGAAAAGAATAAAAAAAATCTGAGTGCCTTTGGTAGGAGGATGATATCAATCTGACAACTGAACAAGAGTGAGCATTGTTAAAGAAATATTAATACTGGGGCAACCTTTCTCTATTTTGTCTTCCTCAGTTCAAGGTCGAATTATTCTTTCGGTTTGACTTTTGTCACCCATACTTCAAAACTGGGGCACTCCTACTCAATCGATCTGTATTCGCTCACCTTTTGGAAGATACAGTTTTCTTCATGTGAGTTACATCACCTCAGTTTCTCACTAAATTCATTTCTCTTCATCTAACCCAACAAAATAAACCACCCCTTTGAACCCAACTTCTCATACTCCGAAACTAAAAAACTGGGGCACTGTCGTTTGCAATGTGAGGTATTGTCATTTGGATTCTCCTCAATGGATCATAAAACCTTGATTTCCATTTTTCTTGTTTAACCACCAGTTTAAGTGCATGTGCAGCAAACATGATGAATGGTGGAGTCAATGAAATCTTAATTTCACTTGTCAGGCTCAAGATTTACCAAAAGTTGTTGGAAAAAATCTAGATCAAAACAAAAGAAAATTTTTGTGACTCAATAAATTCAATGATTGCTGAGAAAGCATTTGATTTATGGAGAAAGCAAAGGCGATGAAAAGAAAAAAAGAAAAAAAATCAATCAAATCAAAATTTTGACACATTCAAACAATTAGAAATTCAAAGTTTTCATGCATTCATACATGCACACATTCAAACAATCAGAAATTAAAAGTTTTCATGCATTCATACATGCACACATTCAAACAATCAGAAATTCAAAGTCTTCGTGCATTCATACATGTATTCGCATAACAAATGTTGATCAAACTAGCCAAAGTTGATTTCTCTGAAGATAGAAGACCCTCTCGATACAAGGTCTGAAGTGTAGATACGGTGATCCTCTCGATACGAGATCCCGGTCTCATATTGTTAGGTGTGATCCGCTAGTTCAAGGTCAACCTTATTGTCTGGAGTGATGATCCTCTCGAAACAAGATCTTAATCTCACATGATTTTCAGAAGACCCTCTTGATACAAGGTCTGGAGTGAAGATACGGCGATCCTCTCGATACAAGATCCCGATCTCATACTGTTCGGTGTGACTTACTGGTTCACAGTCGACCTTATTGCTTGGAGCGATGATCCACTCGATACAAGATCTCGATCTCCAGTGAAGATTTGCAACCCTCTCGTCCGCAGAAGGTCAAGGTTGCAATCTCGCATTTCTTTTCTGCATTAAGTGGCACACGACCCTCTCGTCTTTACATAAAGTCAAGGTCTCAGCCATGATTGGATGCGTAGCCCTCTCGTCCTCAAGAGGTCAAGGTTATGACATCATTGTTTTAGTTCTCTTTTCTTTAAAAATATTTTCATTCCGAACGAAATCAGTTGTTTTTATCTTTACTTATCTTTTATTATAATAACTTGGAGATTTTAATTTTCAAAGTTATTCAATAAAATATAAGTAAAGAGG
>Ga0209700_106164_pt1 | contig 19018 bp, 4 predicted proteins | sample SiratroredBW_FD_187528 | JGI IMG/M metagenome (GOLD analysis project Ga0209700, IMG submission 187528) | Root nodule microbial communities of legume samples collected from California, USA - Siratro red BW (SPAdes) (version 2) | ecosystem: Host-associated > Plants > Roots > Nodule | place: USA...
AGTATATTTAGTTGAGTCATTAAATAACCTATTTGTAAGAGGAGATGCATTTATTAGGAAAAATTCCTAAATTGGTGTAGTTTTTTTTAAATTTCTGAAATGATGTATTTTTTTTTATTTTTTTTTTGGATATGGGTAAATCGTGCATAGGAGACACGATATCATTGTAATCATGGCCCTATTCCCACGATTTAATATAAGATTAAATAAATGAAATCGTGAAAAGAGAACAAGATCTTAATTTACCAAATCATGTAACCAAATTTTTAATTAATGAGTTAAATGAATATGGTGAGAATATGGTAGGATCTTAAGGTGGTTAATATTCTTCACCCATTTCTCTTCTATATTTTGTTTGGCATATGTGATGTATTGTTAATGTGCAACTAAAACAAATGCACAATTACAAAAGTGGTTTTATTTATTGATAAAAATGATTGAAATTAAAATGAAACAAATGTGAAGTTAATTTGAAATTAAACAATAATGGTTGAGGGGATTATTGTTTAAATTAAAATAAAAAATGATATTAGTATGAGATTTATATATTGAACTAAATTAAAAGTAAGTTTGATTTTGAAAAGAAAAATTAAATTAAATTAAAATTTAGTAATAAAATATATTTAGCAAAATTAAGTTTAAGTTTAATATTTGAATTTAGTTACTAATATAAAAATAATTTAAAATAAAATTAAGATTTAGCAATAAATTTAGAATGAAAACTTTGAAAATATTATATATATTTTTAAATAAATTTATTGTTAGTTTTTAAATTATATTTATCACTAACTAAATCTATTTCATATATTAATAACTAAATTCATAGCATGTAACTTTTCTTCTCACTAACCACTCTTTTATTCAAATTAAATTAAATTTTTTGTATTTATTTTAGTTACACAATAGATCACATGTGTCAAACAAAATAGAAGAGTAATGGGTGGAGAATATTAACCCTACTAAAATTGTACAGTATTCTCACTATATTAATTAACTCATTAATTGAAATATTAGATACACAATTTCATCTAGTAAATTAAGATGATATCCTCTTTTCACTATTTCAGTTAGTTTTATATTAAATCGTGAAATAAGACCTAGATTTCTTTACAATGATAGTCTTTCCTATGCATGATTTACCTATATCCAGAAATAAATAAAAAAAATCACCATTTCAGAAATTTAAAAAAACAATTATACCATATTAGAAAATTTGCCCATTTATTACCATGGAGATAACTTTTTTATAACTCTTCAAATGAAAAAGCTTTTCATTTAGAAACATACTATGTAATCAAATATAAAAAAATAAAATAAATTAATTACAATATTAAATAGGTTTTAATGATCACTTATATTATAAGCTATTGAATACAAAATGTTTATCATTTAGTGAAAACAAAAATGACTATAAATCCTATTGTTTATGGAGAATAATGGAAATACAATTGACTTGATATCGGTGATTAAACTCTCTTTAGGATCAACAATTTCTTACTTCTCACGAAACTCAGAAAACGTATTTTTTTGACTTGCTATGTGGAAAAATATTGTTTATTTCAAAACTATGTGGCTCCTACATTATTCTTTACATCTAAATCAATGTTAAGCAATAGGTTCAATTTGCTTTTTCCAAAACAATATAGTTTGGCCTTCTAAATAGGTATTTTTCTTTCGATTTTTTATTTTATTTTATGAAACTCACTCTTTATTTCATATTAAATTAATTTTATTTATTTTATGAATTACATACTAAATTGGTTGTAGCCTTAGTACTTGATATCTCACACACTTTGAGAAAATAATACATGAAAAAAAAAATTATGTGGGGTTGAGGTTTGAATCTTGATGTTGTATGTTACTTAAATTAGACTATTAACTCAATTATAACGATTTATATACATGTATTATATGTAATAACCTAGTTTTTAGATTAAATTTTATAAACAATAAAAGAAGCAGGGCACCTATAATTCATTTAGAATATTTAATATTTTTATAAACAAAAAATTTAGCAATTTAAATGAATCAAGTTTTTTATTGAAGCATATTATAATTACATTTTATGAATTTTACAAATTAGTTAATTGATATTTCTTGAGACCACTGTACTTTAGGATTTAGAATTTTAACAAAAATAATATTTTAAGGTTAAATGATATATAAAGAATGTAAATTATAATGTATGTATTTTAATTTAATTTAAAGTGTATCATAATTATAATTGTTAAGATAGACGAACTGATCCAAAAAGTTCACAAAACGGGATAAAAAAACTATGTCTTATTCAAATTGAACCATTATTTGTCCAGCCTGTTTGTCCACGATCTAAATGACTCTGAATCAGTCCGTAACTTTTTATACTGATCTGCTTTATAAAATAATTATTTTAAAAAATAAAATTAATATATATTTTTAGAATACATATAATTATTATAATTTATATTTACTTTTCTATCAAACCCTTATACCTACAATTAAAAATTCAATAATACAACTTAAATTTTAAAAATATTTAAATTTAAATTTTTTAAAATGATAAACAGTGGTACTACATAAAAAAATTGCAGTCCACTTAAAAAGTACACCAAGTTTATATAAATTTTTTGGAATGATATATTAGAATTGATGGAACTGACCGACTCATTTAACAACTTCAATTATAATAGTTTATTTTACCCTCATTATTACTAATTGCACCTTCATACTAACAGATATTTCTTGCTGTATCACGTCATTGCTGCTGCTGTCGACTGCATTTTCATTCTCTTTTGTCCTCTTGGAGAAGAAGAAGAAAAAAAAAGAGACTGAAATAGTATGTTTAGTGAAATTTAACTTTCGGAATGACTTATATCCCAGAAATTATTTTTAGATCTCGAAGTAAAATTTAACTTTTAAAACAACATATTTTAGAAGTTAAAATTTGATTTTTAAAATAATCATTATGAAAGTCAAATTTAAATTCTGGATTAGACTGTTTCAGAAGCATAACCTTCGTAAAGGCAAAGAAGTCTTTACAAAATAGACGCTTTTTGGAAAAATAAAAAATGAATGAAGGTATAGAAAGGACGTATAGAGGTGCAGAAATAAGCTCTCTCCGTTTTGTTGCCATATTGGGCCGCTTAATGTAGATTGCAGACTGCAAGATGGGTACTGCAAAGGAACAATAAATCCTTATGTACTTCTTCTTTACTTCCCGCACCCCATACTTTCAAAAAATACCTTTCTAAAATTTATATTCTGGATAATTTAATTTAAAATATAAAATAAAAGTTATATTTTTATTTATATAATTCAGAATAAATTCTTTTATTTGAAATTATATAATTTAGAATAAGAAAACTTTTTATATAAAAAAATTATATTTTAAATTAAACAATTGAAAATATAACTAAAAATTATATTCTAAATTATTATATAACTAAACATTACAAGGAGGGAAATGATATTTTTATTTCCTACTGGAGGTGCAGGAAGGAAGAAGCGCTCTAGATCCTAATCGATTAAGTGTGGATCAAAGTTTATGAACAAATATTTTTTATACCTTCACCAAAATCTAGTTTTATTTAGATCCATATAAATGCTTTATGCTTCATCTAAAATAAACATTTAGGAAAATTAACAAGTTGGAGCATAATATTTCATTTTCATATCTTTAATTTTTTTTTTTTAAAAAAAGAAACAGTTTAATCTCTGAAGTAATAACACCTCCAAAGATTGCTATTTGATATGGATTTGAGAAATCTCTGATTAAGATTTTAATTACCGGGGACCAAGTTAAATCTGCAGAATCATTTTTTTACCCATTTGTTTTCAGCTGTATTTATTTTCAGTTTCTACTTTTAATAAAGATATTTATGGATTTTTAGTCTCCCTTAATTCCCCCACACAATCTTATAATTTCCAAGGATTAGAAGTTAAATAATGAGAATAATTTTTCAAGATCATTTATATAGTACGTTTTTTTTTTTTTTTTTTTTTTTTTTTTTTTTTTTGGTTTTTTTTTTTTTTTTTTTTTATTCTTTTTATTGTTTGGAGCTTCATTCATAGATTAACAGCAGTGCGAAAATTTGGGTTCGGACTTTCCGCATCTAAAATTGTCTTAAATTCAAGATTTGGATTTTATGAAAAACAATAAAAAAAAGTTGTTTTAGAGTAAACTGATATGAAATAGTGGAAAACTTAAAATTAAGAATTTTGTGGCCATAAAATTCAAAACATCAAATTACTTTTGAGTCTTAAAATAAATTACATATTTTAAGTTGTAAAAAATTAAAGTATAATAAAAAAATATAAATTTTATAAGATTTTATATAAAACTTTTAAAATTTTCATATTAATAACCAAGAAATAATATTAAGAAGCTCATTTAAAGTAGAATATTTCTATAAAACTATTACATTATATGTACTCCTTCATCCAAGCTTGGAAAGGCAACTGATTATAGGGTTTATTAATTAAAAATTTCTTTTTATAGTAATTGATTATGAAAATGACATTTATACGCTAAACATGGATCATCAAGTTTATTCTTCACAAGTTTCAGAGAAAAGTTGAAAAGAGTAGTTTAACTTGTTTATATACCACTTGTTTGTAGAACTTCAAAAATGACAAAACCTCGAGAACCTTTCTTTAAACAGATATTGTGTTATAGCACCTCTGGCATGAATTTCTTGGAATGGTTTAGGAAGATATTGTCACATGCAGTGATTTGTGTTGATGACATGCTCCATTAATTGCCAACCACAATCATAACATATATCTTAGGGAAATTTTCCAACCAATCACCTACCACAAATTGCAATGCACTTGCTCTAGGACTACTTTGCTTGATTTCATGGCTTCTATTAATGAATAATGAGAGCCATTCTATATAAAGTTAACTTGTACAATTAAGTTAATTTATTTTGCTTACTTAGAAATGTTTATCAAGAAACATGTCCAAAGTGGTATTAAGAGTGCCTATATCAAGAAACCTAAGTACTTGGTGTATGAGGAATTTTGATTGTGCTCAAACTTCACAACTTACTCAAATCATGTGTTTCAAAAACCTCACTTATGACACACATTTAGAGTCATAATGATGTAAAGTAACATAATGATTGGAGTTGAGAAGGAAAGTTAAGTAGATTCTTAACATATGGTAGCAATTTGAGAGAGGAAAATTAAATAGATTTAGAGTAAGTATAGAAAAAGAGTATGAGAAAGAAAGAAAGAATAGAAGGAGAAAGGAAACTAAAAACCTTTGGGTGTAGTTTCCTTCAAAACTTGGGATTTCTGCGCCATAGAGAGGCAGTACTTGGCGATGTCTCTGAACTTGGGGACACTCCTAAGGTCCACCTTCGTTCCGTCCTTCAGGGTTATGATAACGTCACCCCACTCTCCGATCAACCGTGGCACCACCTGCACGTCCTTTATCACGCTGTACCCGAAGTCGCTGCGGTCCTCACCGGTCAACCCCGAGATCACCGTCACCCTCAGGTTCGTGAACCTGTACCGCAGGTACATGGCGCGTGACACTGCCGCTAGGGTTAGGGGCAGCCAGAAGAGCGTGAATCCCAGAAGGAGGTTTGCCACGAGGTCGCCGTAGTGAGCCCCGCCGTCGAAGAATATGGTCTCGCCGGAGGCAGGAGAAGTGGTGGGGGTGGCGGTGGTGCGGGGGTTATTGGTGGGGGAGGACACGTGGAGGCGCGTGAGTGGACGGTGGGACTTGAAGAAGAATGGGGAGAGGGGAGGGCAGGAGGGTTGGTTGTTGACGGCGGCGGAAGCAGCAGTTGTGGTGGCGGTGGGTGGCCACAGGAGGAGGCGTATGGAGGCCATATGTGTTGGGAAGGAAAGTGAGTGTAATTAATCGTGTTATCTTTTTTAGGAGTTTTTGAGTGGCAGGTAATGAGTTTTTTTGTGGGAAGAGGTGTGGGACCACTTTTTCTATGTGGCATTGATATGGCCACGTGGCACATTGTTAACCATTTCTAGTTACCAATGGGATACCCAATTTTGTTAATGGGCTAGGACCAAATCTTGGAACCCACAACACTACTTTCACAAGCCCATTTCAAGAGTGGTGATGGTGGTGTGTGACATATTTTTACACATATTAAACATAATATATATATATATATATATATATATATATATATATATATATATATATATATATATATATATATATATATAAATATATATATATATATATATATATATATATATATATATATATATATATATATAACAGTCTCATTTCCAGGTGACACTTCCTATCGATTAAAAGAATAAGTATGTAGATATCCGTTTAGTCTGTTTGCTTGCCTGTATTATTTCAATATATATTTCTGTATTAGTACTCTTTCTTATTTTAAATTATTGAAATATATTTAATTTATTAAGTTAATTTAAAAAATTTATATTAATTTTTATTTTCATAATTTAATTTTTAATTTTTTTATTTTTTATAATTATTTAATATTTATTTGATGTTTTTATTTAATATTTATATAATTATAAATTTTTTATATTTAATATTGATAAAAAAATTATTTTTTTAATATGGAATATTTGATAATATCATGTTTCTTTTATTATGATTTTTTTTCTATAATTAAATTAATTAATTAATATTTGAAATAGGAACGAAATAGATATACTATTGTTCTCTATTATTCCTAAGAAATGAGACGAGACAAAAAGAAAAACGAATACTCATTAAATATAGATATAAACATAAAGATAATTTTTTAATTCGAAATCAAAGATTAGTCAAACTCATACCAACATCACATTCCTGCCATCTAGATAAATATATTAGTTTTATTTAAATTTATATTATTTTAATTTTTCCATATAATTATTATTTTGTAAAACAATGTAAATTAATTGTCACACTTAAAAAAGCATTTAGGCTGCCAACCATACAAATCAAATAAAAAGAACGTAAAATTCAATTTAGGTTAAAACCTACTTTTTTTTTTGTTGGTCTTATCTAACTTATTTTATAAACTTTCCAGGGCGACTTTCCGTGTTGGCTCATTAAGCCGAATTTAATTTCATAAGTCTAATTACAACATAATTTATTTTTAATCCATTTTTCTTTTCTATAATGTTTAACAAAATTTTCCAATAAGATTAAATGTTATACACTTTTTATATATAACAACAGTCGTTTATCTTCAATTTTAAATAAAAGAAATTCACAACAAGTTTTTTTTTTCTCATCGATATGGTCTATACAGTACCCTAAAATTGACAATAAATGTCTGTGGGACAGAACTTTTATTGGCCAAACATTATTTTAACACTAGAAGAATTGATCCTAGGACTACCAAGATAACTCCGATGCCCTAAAACCACTCTTATATCACTGGGTTAAAAAGACTAGGTTTTATAACAATTTTTAAATATTAATATGTGAGATAAATTATACTTCGTCTAATCACTGGTTAAAAGACTTGGTTATGAAAAAAATGTCTCAGATATTAATATGTAAGATTAATTATACTGTGTCTAATTTTTAATATAAGTATTTCTAATATAATCATACAGATACAAAAATAATTAATTTAGCTCATTTTTTTTTTCCAGAACAATGTCACCAATATATCAAAATTATTTTCATTATCCATCATTTTAAAAATTTTCTTCTCATTATTTATTAATAAACACCACAGGTATTCGTAATACTTAATAAGAATAAGAAAAAAATCTTGCTACATAGAAATTATAATTTTATAAAAATAATTTTAAATATTAATAAATAGAAATTATAATTTTATAAAAATAATTTTAAATATTAATACATGGATGAATGGAAAAACTTATAATTAAATTATTTACCTACTTTAACAACCTTAACATCTAAAAAAAAGTAAATTTCTATATATAATGTTTAAATACATTAAAATAAATAAATAAATAATTCACTTAAATAATACTATACACTATAAGAAAATGTGTTTTTAACATAGGTAAAAAACAGATACAAATAAAATAGTCAAGTGTGATTAAGATCGACCTTGTGTTGGCTAATAAGTCTATGTTCCAACTATGAAATGTTGTGTCGATTTATCAAAGTACATTACTAATATTCGCTTTATCCCTATTATGGAGATGGCCATTATTTAAATAATTGATTATGACAACGGCTTTACCAACGATAAATAAACGAAATATAAAAAAAAAAAAAAACTTTAACGTAGTAAAAACAAACATTTTAATTAAATAATATAATTTAATTATTAGGACTGTATTGGTGTAGTTGATGCTTTAAAAAAATTGTAGCAAGAAAAATCAATGCTAGGAACAATAAATAAATAAATAAATTAGTATTGGTTTAGAAACAGTTCCAATCTATATATAAATTTGAAACTTACCTAATCCCAAATCCAATATCAATTGTAATTTCAAATTAAATTGTAACACTAACTGATCAATTGGATTTCAAATGAAAATATTATTTAAACATAGAGGTTTTTGAATTTGAGTTTGAAATGAAATTCCAATTGCATTATGAGAAATGTTATATAACTTTCACGAGTTTAAATTTGAAACGAATAAAAACTTCACTTTCCTGTATCTTTCTCTATTTTCTTACAAACTATAAATAAAGAATTTGATAAATGCTTCTAACTTTTTTCACTCATTCATGACTGAAATGTCAGCTTATTTCTCTGACAATGGATGAAACATTAATGTTGTGGAATATTCAGGTATGTTTATAGGGATTACTCACTCTACCCTGACCTTTACTCATAGTTATGATGTTCCCTTAGTTTTAGATGAACTTGTAATTGTGATTTTCTTTTTGCTTCCCATAGTTTATAATAACCGTTTGATCCACCTCTTTCCACCTACAATGTAATGTAGAATAACTATTAGAAGCTTATTGTATAATTAAAATGAAAGAAGAAAATGTATAATAGTAACATGCTTATTATAATGAATGTAAAATAAATTCAAGAATTATATTAACTTATGTAGATGAAATAGACTATTACCTTATACTTTATTTTTTATTAATATAGTTTATTAGACTAATGATCAAGAGTAGACACTATAAGAAAAAAATTATTTAGACATCAATTATAGCTACCAAATAAATGGTTGTTAATTGTGACCAAAATAACCACTAAATTAGGTTTTGGTTGTTAAATAACTCTAAAATAGAAGTAATGATTGAATTTAATGACCAATTAAGTTAAGATAACTTTTATCTAACATTAGCTACCAAAGTTTTAGTCATCTATACTATTAGATTCTAAATTAGTCTCTAATTAAGTTAATGACTATTTTTATCATTTTAAAGGCCAATAAATTTGTTTCTAAAATCAACTTTTTCTTGTAGTAAAATAATTATTTTAATTAAGCGCTTTAACTTACTAATTTATTGTATTCACTCTTTTATGCATTAGTATAAGATCTAATATATCACTCCGTAATGTCATTAGTGAAACTTAATTTTTTAAATTACTTTTATCTGGATCGTTTAATATAAGTCTTTCTAATTTTCTTGTCTTCATATTAAAGAAGTTTTTGTTAAGAAAAAGATCCACACCTATTAGAAGGATCATGGTAGTAGTCTAAACCCAAATTAATTCTATTCTACAATTCTCAAAAAGAAGCTTATATTTTGGATAGATTAGACAATCATCAATTATTCAAATAGGATGCAAAGTTCATTGTTTTATCCTGTTACACTTTATTATAAAGATATTGATTCTTAGAAGTCATTTGATAACTCTAATTTCTATCACATATGTTATTTGAATTCAGTGACAAATCCTTGTATCTAACCCATACAACTTTATTTCTCTTTAGAGACTTGTCGGTCCATGATACTAGCACCTCGAAGATTTTTCGTTAATAATATCTCTCATATTAATTCTCGTATTAACAGTCAACAATACATCAGTGATACCCGACACAATATTATAATGGTTCTTGTAGATGAGACTACTTCTCTTCTTTCAAATACCCATCTTATTCATATTATGACTATTGAGTTTATACCAAAGTACAAAACATAATTGAATTAGAATAAGTAGTATTGATTAACGATTTTTTTTTTGAAATTATTCATTTAATTTAGTCTCATAACTATGAACCACTTTTCTTGTTGTTTTATATGGTGATCTTTCATTCAAAATATAGCACTGTTAAGGTATGATGGTGATACAGACAGAATAAAAATGAGAATGTGAAAAAGATAAGTTCAAGTAATTTATATGAATAACAAAAGAAAAAAAAAAAAAAAAGAAGGGAAAAAAAAAAAAAAAAAAAAAAAAAAAGAAAAAAAAAAAAAAAAGGTTGGGTGAGTGAGAAGGAAAACTATCTAATACAGCTGATAGAATCAACAAGAGGTGACTGTAACCCACTTAAATTGCATGTGCAGGCATTAGGACCAGATGGCTTAAAATTTACTCCCATTTAGGACCAGATGGCTTAAAATTTACTCCCATTTTTGGTACCCAAAAAGAATCCAATGTTTTTCTCATACCTACCCAATATGTGCATGACATTGTCTCTTGGCATTTGTTCCAACTGTTCTCCATCTCAAACAAACATCAAAATGATTAAATTACATAGAATACAAGGGTGTTCCTCTTTAAGAATCATACAATAATACTCCTCCCAACCATTCAAGTTTTATATATATAGTGTATAACTAGCTCACAGCATCAACCTTGAAGTTAGAAGAAGTTAACTTTGCACTTATAAATGTGGATAATTTAGTCACAACCTAGTGTAGTTGCCGTGAACAACTACAAGACTACTTAAAAATTATGTTTGACAGAATCTCCACATTAATTTTAAAATACTAAAAAATACTTTCTAAGATAAAGAACAAACCAATAACTACAAAATTATTGCATATTGAAACCACATGTTCTCCACACTCTTTATGGACATTATAATCCCAAACATGCTGGGAATACTCATTCTGCAACTCTTACAAAAACCCTAACAACCCTAAATCCCCTAAGCACGTGGCCACCAAATGATTCCACTGAAAAAAAAATAAAAAATTTGTTTAAGATCATAGTTGGTTTCTGAAACTGTCATCAAATGCCAAAATTTTCAGTCATTGGCTGATTTTTCTAATCCAAGTTCACATGATCCCATATATATAACAGCACAATACTTTACTATATAATAGATATGGGTGGCAAGGCAGATTGTATCACATGTATTGTTTAATAGAGAAATGGATATTTACGTTATGATATATTGAAGCTGTGCATAAGATTAGGGTCTTATTCAGGTTCCATATATGACAATATCATAATTGGAAGTTTATGCATAACTTTCCAAAATTGCAAGGAGTTGTGCCTTTCAGACGAAGCAATTGCTTCAAAGCAACAGGTGTTTCAATTAAGAATGTCTACTATTTATTAGCATTCATTAATTACCCACCACTACTGTCTTACTGGTATAAATAAATTGCTGAACATGAAACCTAATATCAGATTTATAGATTTGCCTCCTCTCTTATTGAAAATGAATGGCCTGTGATTGTTCTGACCATATAGGATTGCTTTCCTGTCAAGAGAACGTGTTCATATTTATCCATGTATAAAATTAATAATTTATGTATCAATAAATAAATAAATAAATATATATATATATATATATATATATATATATATATATATATATATATATATATATATATGAAAAGTAAGAAAAAAATGTGTAAAGTGTGAGGTAACTATAACTTTTGGTCACTTATTGTGAAAAATAAGCAAACAATTGAATTCAAAATTTCATACAGTAACCAAAAGTCAAAAAGTCGAATAAAAAAAATATTTATAAAGAATTAGTTTGAATAAAAAAAATCAGTTCATACAAGTAAGAAAAAAAATCATAGACAAAATACCTCAAACTCTTTCATATAATTATTTTACCAGTAATAAAAATTTTATTAAAAAAAAGACAATAGAGTTATTTCAATCCTTATAAAAAAATCTGTACAAAACTGTGCATAGTCTTACAATTTTGACTATAATATATAAGACTTAAATACATTTAAATAACTTCATTCACTTCAATTTCTTAAACATTTTCATGATTTATATGTATAATTAACATAGTTGGTATTTAAAACTCTTGAAATAATATGGTTTTATAATTGAAAATTTGAAGTCAATATAATTAACGTGGTTTTAATAAAAAGTTTAACGGATACGTATATGGGGAACATGTCTATCGAACATTTGAACATAAAATAATATCTTTTGAAATATCCAGATCAAAACTTGGACCTGGATTAATAAAAAGTGTAAAAATATTTCATTTACATACTCCAATAGATATCTTAATACTGTAGAATGCATCAAATAAATAACCTGAAAACATTTCTAAAAAATATTGATGATTGTAGGAAAGTAAATGATTGCTGTTGTTTTATCATTTTCTGGTGGTATGTCTATTTAGTTTGCTTCACCTAGTACAAATATTGAATTTATAGGTTTTAGCAGTAGAAATGTATAACATTACAGACATTGTGCAAATATTATGCCTAACCTGAGTTGGAATATACTGTTGTTGCTAATCACACTATCAAGCTGTAGGACCTATATCAGTTCCTTTGTGGTTTTGTAGGGTTATAGGAGCATGAAGCTATATTGCAGAGGGGATGAAATAGAACTAGCACAACTTGTATTTACAAAGTAGATCTTGTCAAAGCATTTGGTCAAGATTATTTTTAAAGGTCACAACTTCACCAAATGAGCCTGTCTAAGCTCACAACTTTATTAAATGAGTCTGTCTTCTTAGTATAGAGAGAAAACCATATCAATCTGTACATTAATTATGAATTGACACTGCTATTTAGAGGCCATATTTTTTGTGGAACTCTATGACCTTTGATGGAGTAAAGAGAGAATGATTGAAATTTGTTGAGTTTGATATTGCTAATATAACAGTCATGAGTCCACCAATACCTGTTCCTGATATCACATTAAGATAATGTGTCAATTATGTTGTTGATCCTTACCTGCAACTCTACACAAAACTCAAATGTTATAATTTATATTTTCAGGTATACTATAAGTATGTTTAGGGTTAAATTTAGATATTATCCTAATAGTTGTATCAGAAATTATATATGTATTTGTGTATATATGTGTGCTTAAACGAAATTGTATAAGGGTTGAAATACTCCAAATATTCTTTTTGTTAATTTATTTTGTATCTAACAAAAAAAAATTAATGTGGGTATATCTAAGTGATCTAAGATTCTATCTTAAGTGTTGTTTTTTTCGTAATGCTGAGTTCAATTAATCCCCATGGTAACAGCTCTCTTTGAAAGCTTTCTTGAAATCCAAAGTTAAGTAGGTGCATATAGATCAAACTGTTTCTGATATAGGCAGAATAGTAATTCTCTATTAAATGTATTGTTTTTGCTTTATTCCTTTAAAATACTTTTATTAGAAAAATTATATATATATATATATATATTAATGACTTTAAAATATAGAAATTAATACAATTTTATATAACACCTAATACATTAATTCATGCAAAAATTGTTTATTATGTTGATGATTGGAGTAGGATTAGATATTTCTGAGATAATTGAAGTCTTACAAAGAAAAAGTGCTATTAAAGTAGATGTTGTGGTGAGTAAAATGACAAAAGAAAAAACTGAGAATTAATTGCCCGACAGACAGAAAGGGAAGCATCCTTGCATGAAATTTAGCAAATTAGGGAACAACTCATTCATACTAGAAAAGAAAAGAAAAGAAAGACTCTGAGGGTAGGTGGTATAGCGTTTATCAATTTGACAGCAAGCCATTAGAAAAATGTTGCAAGAAGCGTGCTGGAAGGGGAAGAAGTTAATAGATCAATGACAGTGACAAGATTCATCTGTGATACCCATTACTATGATGATGTTGATGGTCTCCACAAGCAAAACTGAAAATAACACATCATATGATTATTAAAAAGGTGGAAGCAAGGAAAATGTGTAAATAGATATTAGAATAAGTGAAATTTACATTGTATCTGCATGTACACATTCACCTGGGCAAAAGTTTCTACTATTATTACTATGCATGGCATGACGTGATGCAATATTTGACTAGTAGATTGTGACCATTTATTTTTGGTTTAAACTTTAGGGTGCAATTTTGACCGCTGTCAACACTGCCATGTGATCCATATAGAGGAAAATAAAATGTACAAGTAAAGAGGTGAGTTGAAAGTGAGGTGTGAAAACGCACCTAGATGGATGCTAGAGACTGGGTGACAGTGATCTCACATGAAGCCTTCCATTAAACCCTAAAAATGGTGCAGTGATGAGTTAATTCTCTGATGGATCAGTGCCAAAAATTAAAAGTGGGTACGGCCGAATCCCAATTGTGCTCCGTATCCCAAAAATTCTTTATTTACTCTTTGTCACCACGTTTTAGTTTAACACATTCTGTGTAACATGTTAAAGAATATTATAAAAAGACTTGTTAAACATGATTTACACACTTGCTTAGTTTATATGAGATATGAATGAAGTATTTATTATGGTAAGTATCTAAATTTCTTCATACTATACCCCTTTTTCGATCTTGCCCCGAACAACAAAATCGACAATATATCTCATTCACGAGAATGACTATTTCCCACCCTCTTTGTTTTCTTCCATTTCCATATGCTTGTCTTCTTCTCTTCTTGAAATTTGTGTTTGATTCTTTCATTTTTTTTATGCCCACTTTGTTAAGTTCGGGTGGATTTGGTTCATTGTCGGTACTGATCCATGAGATCAGCTTAGTATCATTGCAGGGTGTCTTTCTTCAGAGCAATGGCAAACATTTTTTTCTCTAGAATATACACAGGTATGATTCCAAAGCAAGCTAAAATAATGGCTTAACCAAGTTAAGTGTAAGAAAGAATGAGAATCTTCCTTATTTTAATGCTACACGCCATGTTGCCTGCACTCAGGCACTTGCAACAACGGTTTTAGTTTCACATTTCCAATTATTTAACTCAACCAGATAGCATTACTCAAAGTTTCAAGAAAACTTTACATTAACCAATTTAGGGAAAAAAAAGTGACTAACCCTTTATTCATTCATATAAAAATTTTCAAGCTTGACTAGAAAATTTCTACGATATATTAATTCTATTTTATACGCGAAGTTTCAAAACATTAATTTAAAGAACTCATAACCAAGTGTGGTAATTGATCCATGGACAATCTCTGAAAAAAACTAGTACATTGAAATTTTAAATTAATTAACTCTTCCTTTGATTCAGTTGAAATGCTGCTGCTCCAACCATGGCCAAAATCCGGATTGATCATCCATTCCACAGAACATGTTGCTTAGGCTTTCTTCTTTGACCATTTGGTCAATCTTTTGGCATGGAAGGTCTGGTCTTGAAGAAGTTTGGAAAAGCTGAGCAACTCCTGCAGGCCTAGCAGAAGATGGAAAGAGGGGTCTGCTGGGCTGCTGTGTAGATAGAGGACTGTCAATAGCTGTTGTCCTTGAGATATTCAACTTGATGTCTGAGCTGTTCTCACTTCTATTGCTGCAGGATCCTTCTGTTTCCTTGTTAAGGTTGATAGATTCAGTTGGCTCTCTACTTTTCAGTGCCAATATCTGTACCAGAAAAATTAGCTAATCTAATAAGAGGGTACAACAAACAATATGCATGCAGAAGAGATTGGACCTAAAAGGCTAAAACACCATCCCTGTGCTTAAAAAAAAAGTGTCATGACAATCTTATTAAACCTCTGGAAACTACAATATGGCATGATGAAAAAATGGAAACTCTTGTATGTGCAAAACAAAACCAGTGAAGTATGCAGGAGAGAGAATAGAAGATGTCAATGGAAAGAAAGATGGATCATTGAATCTTGAAGAAGTAGTCACTGTAGATGAAAGGGAAAAAAACAACTTTATAGAAAGGCACTAGAAAGAGGTGAAAGGAAGGTTTATGAAAACTATACACAAGTCAAAAAAACATAAACAATTGTGCAATAAAAAAAGGATCATCATTGCTACCACCAAGCTTTATTCTGCAGAATCAAAACAATCTCATCAAAATAGTCTCACACAGAAGAAATTCAACATGTCAAAAGAGGCTTCATCTTTTATTTTATTTCTCACTTTTTCTTAAGGAAAAGAAAAGTTCAAAAGCAAAAGATGATGTGAAAGTAAACAGGAAGGAGACTACACTACAGAACCAAATGATTGGAATTTGATTGAGAGTTAGAAGGTAACTATTAACCTCAGCCTGAAGTTTTTGGTTCTGAGTTTGAAGTACATCATTATCTGACTTGACCGCTTCATACTGTCTTTTGAGGAGATCATAGTCTTTCTCCAACTGCTTGGTCTTCCACCTAGCCCTTCTGTTCTGAAACCATATAGCAATTTGTCTTGGCTGCAAGCCAAGAGCTCTTGCAAGTTGCATTTTTCTCTCTGGCTCAAGCTTATTCCCCAACTCAAAGCTCTTCTCAAGTGTCTTCACCTGTTCCATGTTAAGCCTCCTCTTCTTCTCCCCTGCCTGTGATCCATCATCAGACAAATCTTCCTCAGCATTGGCTTCTTCTCCATGCTCAATTCCTGATGAAAATGACATGGATCTCTTTCCTAGAAAGTGCACTCCCCCTGCATCAACATTCAGAACCGAATATCAGGCAAATAATATTTGAGTGTGTGCTTGTGTTTGTTTGATTCTTAGTTATAGAGAGACTGTACCATGATATTCTTGAGGTGTACACGGGGGTAGAATTGATGTGAGCGAAGGTGGAGGTTGATGATCATCATGGTGAGGGGTTTGGAGCATGAAATTTGCTGGGAAGAAAGCCATCTCATTGCAGGTTTTAGGCCTGCCACAAAATCTTGAAGATCAGCTGAATGATAGTGTGATCACCGCTTTTAAAGAATAAGAGAAGATTGTAGATGCTATAAGGTTAAAGAAGAAATGACAAAGGATTACAGCACCACATCCTCTGACAAAATATTTTTGGAGTAAACCGAATAAGTTCTTCAGTTGAAAGAGGATGGACTACTCCTTCTGAATGATGTGGCTTGTATATACATTATCAGTGCTAGCTAGAGTTTTTGTTCTCTAGTGCTACTATTTGAAACGAAATGATGTTAGGAGGGAGAGGGAAGAGGGAAGAGAGGAGGGGTGAGAGAGATAGAGAGAGAGAGAGGGTATAGAAGGATGTTTGAATCTATGGACTATATAGTTCTACACATTAACTTCCAAATATATCACCCCTGTGTTTTTCTTTTATTTCATTTCCTTGTTGTCAAATAACATAAAGAACTCCTATTGAGTACATAAAAAAGGAAAAACAATTAGTTAAGCATTTGTAGGGGGGAAAAATGAAGTAACTCTATTAAATGTGAAAGGATGTTTGATGCACATGAGAAAATAATAAAGAAAAAGAATAGTGTTTTAGAAAGGATAAGTTGCTTCCCTGCCTCAACTTGTCCAATATTATTATTCCAATGTAGTGTGTGCATGTGTAAGGTCCTAAAATGTAATTATTTTGCTAATGATAAACTAGTTTCTCACTTAGGAGACAAGAAGAGGGGGTTCTTTTTACAAAGACAGTTGTCTTTAAATATAATGATGGAATTGGCAAATTGGCATTGCAGGTAGATGCTTTCCATGTCTATGATTCCATTGTTAAAGGGGAAGAAGGAAATGGAGATTCAGATATGATTATAATTTTGATCATAGTTTTTGTTTAATGTGAAGTGGGAAATGGCCATGATGATTACATTAATAAAAAGTCATAGACAAAAGACATAGGATGGGGCAAGTGTTCTTGCTGAGAGGGAAAGATGGAGAGAGGTTTTGTTAGGAAAAGAAACTTTACATGGTGAGGTGATATTTGTATGTTGTGTTAAATTTTGTGAAGGGAAGAGGTTACTTAAGAAAAAAGAGAAGTGAGTTGGCTCTAACTTTATGTCCAAAATGGATTGTGTTTTTTGTGTGTTGAGAGAGAGAAAGAGAGAGGGAAAAGGAAAGGGTGAAGGGGCAGGAATCTAGGGGATGGGTCCAATGGGGAGGGGCAGGGTTTGCTACCTAACCCACCAACAGGTATCGTGTATTAGGACGAAGCTCTTTCGCATCACCCATTATCCCTTGCATCACTTCCACCCCTATATGTGTTTTCATCTATGACATGAACTCACTCAATTCAATTCTATTGAAACTTGAGAGAAAAAAAAAAAAACATAACCTAATATGTCTCATGTTTGATGCAATTTGCATTAGTAGCTTACATTTTTTTTTTTAAAGTGTTTTGAGTTAGAGAGTTTCTTCTTATTTTGATTTCCAAATCATTTGAAGCAAGAAAAGGGTGGTATGGTTTTGATGAAAAGAGTACTTATTCCACCAAGAGTGAAAATATTTTCCGGCTGTTGGTACCCTACGAGAGCTGGTCTTATTTGTCCTTTTCCTAGCCATTTATAATGCAAGACTGAGCCATGACACTCAAGTGCCAATCTACACTTACGTCACCTCTATTCTAGCAACCATTTTATTTTGTACATCTTTGCCTCTTAGATGCTTCTCCTCGTTATATACTTCTTTTTTCAAAATTTAAGCAAGTTCACTTCCCTAATCTACTAATTCCACAACTTTATTAAATCACTCTCACTTCATATCTTTATATTTTATCACTATTTCATAAAAACACACATAACTTCCAAAAAGTTATGGACCCCGGAGCTTGATAAATTTCTACCTTTTTAGCACTTTAATTGGAGATGTCCTTTAGAGAAAGAAATAGAGGAAAGAAAAATATAAATGTGATGTAATATAATAAAAAATATTAATAAAGTTTTTGGTATACGGCTGTTTAAACAAAAATACAAAGTTATTTATTTTTTTAGTTTTAAAAGTTTGGATGAACTTGAATCCGTTTCCCAAATTTTTTAAGAAATATGTTTTTGATCTTTAGGCACTATATTTAAAGAATTAAAATGATATTTAAAAAATATTTTATAATCTTATATATATATATATATATATATATATATATATATATATATATATATATATATAT
>Ga0209700_106166_pt1 | contig 19012 bp, 8 predicted proteins | sample SiratroredBW_FD_187528 | JGI IMG/M metagenome (GOLD analysis project Ga0209700, IMG submission 187528) | Root nodule microbial communities of legume samples collected from California, USA - Siratro red BW (SPAdes) (version 2) | ecosystem: Host-associated > Plants > Roots > Nodule | place: USA...
AAAAAAAAAAAAAAAAAAAAAAAAAAAAAAGTCTAATACAAAATCAATAAAATTTAAAGAAAAACTAAAAAAGCATAAAATTAAAAAATATGTTAAACTAATTGGAGTAATAAGGAGCTAAAAATATAAAAGAAAATATTTTAAAAATCCTATAAATATAAAACAATGTTGGAGATCTCACCAAAACTAGAGATAAGACCTTTCCATAGTTAGTTTATAAAATAGATGCAAATCTCACTTTACAAGTTGGTTTTATAAAGTTGAGTTAGACTTAAAGTCCATTTTTATATAATATGAAAGTCTATCTTAACAAAGTTGTTGAGTCTATCGGACTGCTATCGGATCATCCTTATATATAAGATTCATGTTCGCAACAAGGAGTCTACTCTTAAACAAAGAAACCAAACATTTATAAGAATTCAAGAAAATTATAAATTCAAGAAAACTAAATTGACATATTACTCAAATTAAAGTAAATTAAAAAGAATTACTCAGAAAAAATGGAGAACAATCACTAAGAAGTTGCCGAAATGATGCCCCAAGAAATTCAATAATGAAATTCTTACACATTTCTCTCCAATTTTGTTTCGCTTTTCTGATTAATCCATTGATTTCAATTTACGTGCAGATTCACAAAATGAAGCAATTCCTCTTATTCGATCACTAAAGCCAGTAGCCGTTTGTACCAAATTTACGTGATGAATTGCTACAATCCAATAATAAAGTTGCACCAAGGTGCTTGATATTTCAAGAAATCCAGTGAATTTCAGTTCATGCCACGGTTTCAACTAAATCACTGAATTAAAATAAGTTTTTTTTTTTAATCTGCACCGCTTGAATGTTCAATGGCACCATTGGAATTTTCAATTTCATGCTTCAGCCTATTCATTCTCCTTTAAAATTTAATATTTTAAATGAATTCAAAAAGAAAGCCGCCACCACACTTCAATTAACGTGGTACTGAATTAACTTCTTCAACCGAAAGTCAATTGTCAAGTAGGATGGAATCAAGGCTCACTCGTTTACACACCACAATTGATCCAAATGCATCAAAGAGGCAAAGAGCAATTCACTAGAACAATCTGTAATTGCACCACGGAAATATTTGAGTGGGATGTGGAAGGGATGGAAGAAACTTAAATACATCATGATCAAGTGAAATGGATAAATAAAGTGGGATAAATAAAGTAAATCCGTCACTTTAATTGAAAACTCAACAATTTAATCAAAAACTAAGAAATTTCTAATATCAATAAAATAATTTAAATTTCAAAATAAGTAATTATAAATACAAGAGTTTAAAAAAATTTATGTAGTATTAATTTTGTACTTATATATCTAAACATTATTAAGGCCAATCCAACAAGCATATTAAAAAATTAGAGTTTAAGAAGTCTAGAAATACAGAAACACGTACAAAACTCAATGGAAAAAAATAGAAAAATAAAATTACAAAGTTCAAAACCAAAAATTATACAAAAATATAAAAAATTTATTCTAGCTCTAAGCTTTTTTGAGATCCTTAAGAATGATATTAAACACATTTAGGTTAACACTTGTACTATGTAAGATGATTATGGTGAATAAACATTATAATTATATCACTTTGTAATGTAATGCAAGTCCCAAAACATACACTTTAATACATAAAAAAATTAGTCAAAGTTATTCACAACAATTTGTAAATATGTATTTCCGTCGAGTGTGCCAATTTTCTTTCCAATGAAATTTGTAGTCCATGAAATGAAAAGTAAATTTCTATATAACATAAATGAATTTGTAGATTCCTTTTATTTTGACTAGCTCCTTTAAAATGTTTTCAAATAGAAAGAATTAAAGACACAAATAAAATACTTTCTTAAATTGGTTACAAAATATTAGAAACTATAAATGTTGATATATTTAATCAGACAAAATTATAACACCCTCATAAAAGCAAGAAATAATCTAACATAACTCAACAAAAGGTATATATAAACCATTATGTATTTCAAAATAAAATAAGTTAAACTATATATATATATATATATATATATATATATATATATATATATATATATATGCATACACTCACAAAGAGAGCAGGTGGTAGAGGAGTGGGCGTGAGTGGTGAAATTGTTATCCTTAATTTATTATTATAGATTGATGGGTAATTCGAGGGGGCAAAACCGGGGAGACAAACAAGAATGAGAACTGAGTCATACCACATATAAGGGAATGACACCACCTTCAACTCAAAACCTTATTTCTACTCAATGTGGGACTTAGACTCACACTTGGATACCTAACAATCTCAATAAAAGTGTGTTGCATTATCTACAACTGAGGCTGAGTTCATTGCTATCACTAAGGCATGTAAAGAGTTACTTTTGATGAAGAAATTTTTGCAAGAACTTGGTTTTCAACAGCAGAGGTATGTTTTATTTTGTGATAGTCAAAGTGTTATTCATCTTGGCAAGAATCCTACTTTTCATGGTAGATCTAAAGATATTGATGTACGGTACCATTGAATTCGTGATATTTTGAACTCTAAACTATTAGAGCTTGAGAATATTCATACAGATGACAATGGTTCAGATATGATGACAAAGACTCTACCAAAGGGGAAGTTTGAAACTTGTCGGTTTATTTCTGGGTTGACATAATGACCTCTCTTAAGTCAGAAGGGGAGTTTGTTGTGTGGGTCCTCCTCAAGTTAGGCCCAACAACATTATATTTAAAATAATAAAATATTGAGGCAGCCCTACAGTTTTTAAGGGAATAACCTAAAGTGACTCAGCAAGTTTTTACACTCCACACAAGAAAAGAGAGCAGAAACAGATTGTGCCGCCTTTGCCTACTAGAGTTCCTGATTACTTTGAGCAGCTGTTTGACTACTCATTTGTGCTCTGTTTTTGGTGAAACTTCATCCTCTTGCTCCTTTCACCATCAGCATCTGGTACTTTTAGAATTTTATTTCTCTCACTGTTTCAACACGCTCTATTCCTCTGTTGAGCTTTTTTCACTATTTATTTGTGAATAAAACTAAGATTACTTTTCAGAAGTGATTCTCTGTACTCTGTACTCTTTGATATTATAGTGGAGATTTTTCTGGACTAGGTCCCGTGGTTTTTGTCCCTCTCATTGGGGGTTTCCACGTTAAAAGTTTGGTGTGCTATTCTTTCTTACATATTATTTATTTTTAGACTCTCTGAATTTTTGGATTGCCGTAGATTAAGCTTCTCTTGGTTCTTTCAAGCGGGAAAGGTTTTATTTCTCAAACATATTTTTGAGTAATTATTCCGCTGTGCAACTGTGCATAACTGTGCCTTTCCCATCATAGATGCCATAATTTGACTCTTATTTTTACAAGAAGTTCTAATGCTTTGTGGATGCAGTGGTGCTGAGTTAAGATGCATAACGTAAAAGTATAGTTATCAGATTTTATTTATGGATGTTATTCTTCTTTGTTTGGCTCAATTTTTTTGAAAAACTATGTATTTGCCTTGTAATTGCTAAATAGTGGTGATGTTGGGGGTTAATTATATTTTTTGAATGTATGATGACCTACTTGAGGTCTTGTCTCCTGTAAATGAGGTCTTGTTTGTTCCTATTTCTATTGTCAGGGTGAATATCAGTGGGATGTATTTTTTGGAGTTGAGTGTGTACTACCTTCTGTGTGTGTGTTTTTGTGTATGTGTGTGTGTTTTTGTATATAGGTTAGGGTAATCTTTTTAACCCCATTTAATGAAATTCTTTATCACTGATTGAAAAAAAAACTCACAACAAATCTTACAAAAAGGAGTCTAAAACAGATTTCTAAACTTTTTTAGATGTTTATGCACATGTACCTATATTTGTTTGTGTACAAAGTACAATCATATCAAATCACCACACAAATAACATATACAACAAGAAGTTGTTGAAAAACATTTTCAACATAAGACAAATGTATATTAAAGGAAATATTTTAATTAACAATCCACAAACTAATTTAATTCTTAATCATTTCATCAAATACAAATATACATAACCATATAGACCACATATAAATCTATATATAAAAGGATATTCATCAAGGAATATCTACGGACTCCTTCTAGGAAGATTCATATTAAGCATTTACTACCAAAGATTAACACCTAACCCGTTTTAGTACCTCAAGTATACAAACCTTGACTGCATGGATAAGCATAACTTCAAAGCATATCCATATCCAGAACTCAAAATATATGTTATGATGATATACTAAACTTTCATCTAGTTTTTCACCATGTAATGTATTAGTTTATGTGAGTTAGACCATCAATGAAATTAGGGGTCTCTATTACAATATAGTTTTGTGGTTGAAAAGTCAAGGGACGAATATAGAGCAAGCACTTGTTCTGTCGCTTTCAAACCCATGTTGAATGAGCGACGATCTCATATTTTAAAGACTCCTCTACAACTTTCCATTCTTTCTCCTTAGTGAACTAATTCGAGCATGACTTCTCCAAACTGCTTTCTTTCTATTTTAGGCACGTAATCTCGTCATCTTCCTTAAGGTGAAGGGACATGGTCAATTTCTCTTTTGCTTACTCTTTTGCCTTAAAGCAAAGATGATCAATCTTAACAGCTTCAGACTTGAGTTGATCAATCTCGTGTTAAATCTCCAAGAGTTGTTTTCCTCTTTTCTCCTTTGCTACACAGGCTTCCGTCAACTTTTTCCCAACCAAACATGCTAAGGTAGTGACTTTACTCAGGAAACCTTGAAGGCCTTCACAGAGCATAACTACTACTTCTCCAACATTGTTTTATCTCCTTCCGGACTTGGTTATGAGCAAAGTAATTGAATTTTTGGGTCTAAGAAACTCTCATTTTTTCTGGTATAATGGCCTTGAGGATTCCAATTTTCCTTAACTAGTATCTCTACCTTTGGTGCTTGGCCATCAGATTTTGAATTGGTGGAAAGAACAAGAGTAGGATTCATAGGGGATTTCCTAGCCTTCTTTCTCGAGGATGGAAAGGGCTCGCCTTAGCATCATCTAATTCTACCACGAGCTTGCTTGACTCGACGCTCGTGTCGGCACCTTCAAAATTCTTCAATGCCTTCATTTCTTTGAAACGGTGAGTCGTCTCCTCCTGGGATATAACCATGTAGTTGTCTACATACACAAATTTTTAGTTAGTATCAATTACGAACATAACAAGTATAAGTTATAAGTCAAGGAAATATACCAATGTAGGCTTTTAGATCCATTGCTCGATATTCAAGCTTTAGGAGAATAGCCGTACAAAAATAATATCCAATATTTTTATTTTTCACAACACCCAACTCAATTGCATCTAACTCTTCTAATTTTTTAGCACTTTAAATGTGAGGGTTTTGGGTCTAGTAAAGAGGAAAGCTCTCTAGCATGCTAGGATCATTGGAGAAAGGTTGAATAATTATGAAATGACCTTCGAAATGTTTGTAAGACAATTGAGAAAGGAAAGAAAGACCCCTCTCACTCACATTATTTAAAGATGCCCACAATTGACGAGATGATATTTTCAACTCAAAAAAAGAAAATTACATGTTGAATGCTAGAGTAAAATAGAAATGAGTACATAATATGCTAAAGGCTCATATTTGTTAGGGTAAAAGTTAGACAGGAGCGACGTTCATCACAATTAAAATTTCCTTTTCAAACAAGTCCAGAGGTAACTTCAAGCCTAGTTTATGAAGAGAATGTTATAGAAAAAGCAAAAATGGTGTCATCTTCCATACAAACTCATGCAATTCACATGCCTGAATTTTACCATCTTTCTGCACAATTTTACTAATGGCCTAAAGATTCTAAAATGTTCTAAGGTTTTTTACAAACATATAACCAAAGGTTTCCCTCAATAGCTCCATTTTAGTCCAAAAATATGTGATGAGTCATTATTTTTCCTTATTTACTTGTCTTTCTGTACCTATTGTGATTAGTGATTTGTGCTTAACTACCTATTATTTTCTTAATTCATTGTTTGTGCTTCATTTACCAAAAATTCGTAAGTTTATTTAATTTGGATTTTCTGAGCTAATATTATTATTTTAAGGGCAACTTTGAAATTTTATTGGGCATGAAAATTAATTCTGAAATTAAAGAGGAGCTACCACATTATCAGTTTTTATTTTCAGATTTTACTTTCAGGTTTTATCATTGGACCAAAATTGAATAAATTTGGGCCCATTAGGTTTAGTGTTGAGCATTTATTTAGGTCTAGCCGCCTATTACAAAGAGGAGGGAACAGAGAAGCATACAGTTATTTATTCTTTGCTTTTGGGATTCAGTTCGTTCTCTCTCTAGAAAGATTGGTTCTGTGTTTATTTTCTTTTCTCTGCAATTACGTTATGTTTTTGTTTCAATTCAATTTCGTTTCTATTTTAATTTAATTTATTTTTTATTTTAATTCAATTTTGCATTTAGTATTCGTTTGCTTTATTAGAATTTAATGGAAGGTTAATTTATAAGGTTATCTTTTTTGTTTAGATTGCCATGAAGCTTTGAGGTTGCTGTTGTGCTATTTTTGCACTCTTCGTCTCTTAACTCTTCATCAATTTATTTCTGTGCTTAATGCTTTTACTGGTTCATGCTTAATGTTTTAATTAATATGAAATTCGTGTCTCTATTCATGCTTAATGGAGTGAGTCACGAGTTGTTGGGATGAAATGAATGATGTATGTGAATACTTAATTTATATAAGGAAAACTTGTGTTAATTCTCGCTTAGTTAATTAATTCAGGTTGGAAATAGGGTTCAAGTTGAGCATGAATTTTTGTATCTTGTGATAAGCGGACTGCAATCTAATCAAGAGGGTAATTTAATTCGGTTAAGGAAATCTAACTTGGTTGTTGGTTTTTATTTTATTAAATTCAATTATTTCATGGAAACCCCTCCCCCCTTTCTCTTTGTGTGTTTAATCCTTTCACAGAAACTAGGTCCTTGGGAGATGACCTAAGAGTGTATTTAATTGACCGGATACAGCTATGATCAATATGACACATCATAAGCCATATGAGTATTAAGAACACAAGCCCAGAAAAACACAAAAAGAAAGGGAAAAACCACTCTGGAAAGTTCAATGTCCCAACCCTAAAAAATAGTAAATAACAATTTGATAGAAAAGTAAACACCAATACCTTCAAACCAGCAGAACATGAGCAGAGGAATGAACTAAAAGAGTACCCAAAAGAAGAAATTAAAAGTATCTAAAGAGATGGAGCACAAAGAAACTTTGTTGGAGGAAATGTGAAATATTTTAAAGGTGTGTGGCAAAGTGATAAGTTTAAGCAAGAAGTTTTTAAATTTTGAATAAATGCATGTTGTGAAAGTGAAAAGAGGGTTATGAACGTGCACAGTGAGAGTCAATCACTTGTAGCAATGTGCAAGGGTATATACATAAATATCATGATTGAGTCACCCTATAAGTTCAAACTACTCACTCTAGAAACTTATAGGTCTAGTGCTGAAAAACCTTTTTGCCTACTCAACTCGTGGCTAGAGGTTGCCCATGATGATATTCGGGTTTTATTCCTATGCATGCTTTGAACGAGCTAATCCATAGGACGAATTCTAAGTAGAAACGTTAAATAGATCATTATATGGGTGATAACTTAGTCACCTAGTAATCAAATTAATACCATGGGTCGCCTTAGAGACAACCAAATTAGGTGGTTACAAACAAAATTGCGGGAATCTATGAATAAGCCATATATTTTGGGGTTAATTGAATAGAGGGAACATAACTTCTTAGTATTTCAAACATTTCTTTATGTTAAGATTGTGATATTCTAGTACATAGATTTCTCCTAGAAAAGGTGCCAAAATTCACCCTATAAAGGGGAGCACAAACTTAACCAAAGGGGAAAACGTGAATTCATTGGCTTAAAGTCACTTTACTTAGTTTAAGAATCTCCATGACTTAATGTGCAAAATCTATTCATTATATCAATATATCAACAATTGTATTGAATTCAAAATACTCTAAAACAATCTTCTATTAACCAAAAACTTAAATAAATTTCTCACTCAATTTCAAACATTTAAATTGTGTTTAAAGAAGACATGAATCTTGCACAAAAATCAAGATAGTGTAACCAAGTCACTTTCACATCCTATAAAAAAACATGTAAAAAACTTTCCTTACATGTTAAGACTTATTTTTGCTCAAATTTAAACTTCCACTTCTCAAATCCTATAGAAAAGTTGAAGATGTACATAAAATACTTCTTGTGGTCAACCATATAAATATATCCTTATGATAAAAAACCGATAGAAATTCACCTTTTCTCTAGAAAAACCACATAAAAATACCTAACCCTTATGCATGTAATTTTTTTTCCAGAACTAACTAAAAAAACAAAGAAGAATTTGCTGCAAATGATGAGACAAATTTATTCTCTTTTCCACCAAAATCTCCAAAATAAACTCTAATAAATAAAGTGATGAACATTTCTTTTAAAAATTTAGAGGAATTTGCATAATTAACTTTTCTATTTATAAATCTTTTACTTAAATATTAAAATATTTATATTTAATCTCTTTTAGACAATTTTTACTGTTAAACAATTAACTAGATCTTGCAAAAACTATTCTTAATTCTATTTTTATAAAAGATGTTTCATTAACAGAATAAATATAAATTTTATACAACCAATACACAAACTCAAAATACTAAAAAAAACTTATATAAAAATAATGAATCAAAAACTAGAATTAAAAAGTAAAAATATTTTGAATTTTTTTAATAAAAAATATTTATTACAACTAGAAAGATACGTATTTAAATAAGAATGTAAACTGGAAAATGGAAATGCAAAATAACAATAACAAGCAATTCCAAAATTTAAATGTGATAAGAAGAAATGTAAAAGCCAAACAATAAAATAAAAACTTTTATAAAAAAAATCAATAAAGGTGATGAACATAATCATAAGCATCGTGACTATTTTGCTTTTTTTTTTTTTTTCTATTTTCCACTAAACCAGAGACAAAATATATACATGAAAAAAGTTTAAAGAGTTATTTTTCTGATATACTTGTTGTCGGCATTCCATTTAGTGTGAATTGCATTAAAATATGTTTCACTCGATATTATAGTATACATGTCCCTCACAGTATCTACTTTGACTAAATTTTTGTATATAACTTCCTTCTTAATTTGTATGATAAATAACTTTTACTTTAATATTTACAATTTTTTGAAGTATACAACCAATTAATCAATCTTCAAACAAGACTGTAAGACTTCTTTATTCTCTTGACCTAGCTCCTTCAATTTTAATCTCAGTACTTTTAGTCTCATGTGCGTATATATATATATATATATATATATATATATATATATATATATATATATATATTGAATTTTATTTATAAAAGTATAATATCAATTTTTTAATGCATTTGATGAAATTTACTGTAAGTAACAATAAAAAGAATTAATCTTATTTGTCATAATGTAATTATTATGGGTAGAACGAATTTTTACATATTAAAAATTAATATAATTTTGGGTCTCTTCTTTTGCTGCCTTTTCTCCTTTCATTCACTTCCATAATTTTTTTTTAAATTATTAGTGTAATTTTTTTTCACAGAATTAATTAGTTAATAAAAATTGTTATTGATAGAAATTTTAATATGCTTATTCAAAATTAAATAATTTATCATATAAATAAATATGTAATTTGATAATTATATACAATTTAGATATCATATAAAATGTGATCCAATTTAGTAAAAACTAAAAAAAAAAATCAACAGAAAAATAAAAATAAAAACTGAAAATGTCAAGAAACTAAACTATTGATTTCACTGGATGAGAGATTTACAATTTGATTTAAATTTAATCAATTCCCATCCAAATCAAATTTCTATTTAACTGTATATTTCTGTTTGTAAATATATAACAAGGTCATTCACATTTTTTTTTTCATATATGTGCAAAATGATCACATCAGTAATACTTATTTATGAAAATAGTATTCACTTATAAGTAATATCTTTGTGACATATATAATATAATTATCAGTTCATACAAAATTATTTTCATACTCACCAAAAAGTTATACTACTTTTAGTCATCAGATAGTTGTTGGCTGAAAGTTTTTTTTTATATCTTTAATAAATATTTAGTTTCAAATTTTATGAATAAAACAAAACTAAAAGAAACCAAGTTGCCAGCAAATATTAACTGTTAATAATTTACAGTGCTAAATTATATATAAATTGTTTTTTTAGTAGGTGCATTACACAAAAAAATGTTTATTTTGTATACTCATAATTTAGAATAAATATGTTGTAACATGATACAATGTTACTTTTAATTAGTAATAGATTATTTTTTGAAGATGTTAAATTTAAGTTAGACTAAAAACATTAAAAAATAACAAAGTAAAAGAGATAAGAGGTTAAAAAAAATTCAAAAGTACTTTTCTTAAAGAAAAATAAGCAAAAACACTCATTACAAAATAATTATTTTTACGTATATAAAAAAGTATAGTCAGAACAAAGTATCAACTGATGATAAACATAAATAACAAATAGCTAATCTCCTGAAATATGTTTTATAGGTTTTGTTATATGTAAAAGCTTAAAAAACTCTTTATCAATAATTTTATATATATATTTTTCTACCTTATAAACTGTTAATAAACTTCTAATCTTTACCCTTCAACAGTTCCATATTGGAAAATTGTATAGCCTCAGTTTTTGCTTCAGTGAACAAACCGAAAAAGATGATAAATGTTGTTGCCTTATAAAGAATATACCATAACCAAGAAAAATAATAAAACACACAGGAAGAAAAATAAGTTATTAAAATAGTAATTTTGAAAATAATAGAATCTATAGAGTAAAAATATTTAAATACGGTAAACCATGATTGATGTGTTTGAACTGGAGAAAGTAGAAGTTAGAAGATGTGAGAGATATGGTGATGGATAGGGTAGGGCAAAGATTTTGAATTAATCAAAAAGTAAGGGCGTATGTGGTGAACGGAGGAAAGGGGGATCCCCATATACCAAAAACAAGCCACAAACCAAACACGTCCTTATCAGTAGTGTAGCAGAGCAAGGCAAAGGAAGCAAGCTCTTCTCCCAAACAAATGCCATTCTCTATCGCCCAACATCTATCTCTCTCTTGTCTTATCTGACACACTGTGGGTCCCACCTTCTCCCACCACCCTCACCATTACTCTCTCTCTCCATAAAACCCCTAACCCAGCACTTATTTTCTCTGGTCCAAATCCTTCTCCATCCTTCTTCACTCTTCCAAACTTCCCACACTACAAAACACAACCATGAAACAATAACTTCCAAGTGTTGAAACACATCAACATGTTCTCCAAACTTCAACCTCAACAACAACCTTTTCAATTCTCTCGCGAATGTCAGACATCCGAGGACGATGATAGCGCTGGGCCCAACCTCGCGGCCCAAAAGCCCGCCTCCACAGGCGATGGAGCTACAATTGAAGTAGTGAGGCGGCCCAGGGGCCGCCCTCCCGGCTCCAAAAACAAGCCCAAGCCGCCTATTATTATTACCCGCGAGCCCGACCCCGCCATGAGCCCCTTCATTTTGGAAATCTCTGGCGGAAACGACGTCGTCGATGCCCTAGCCCGGTTCAGCCGCAGAAAGAACACGGGCCTCTGTGTGCTCACCGGTTCGGGAACCGTCGGTAACGTCACTCTCCGCCAACCCTCAGTCTCTCCCGTCGGCACCGTTACCTTCCACGGCCGCTTCGACATCCTCTCCATGTCCGCCACCTTCCTCCTCCACGCCCCCCCGCCGCCGACCCCGCCCTCCACCTTCACCGTCTCGCTGGCCGGACCGCAGGGGCAGATCGTCGGCGGACACGTCGCTGGGAGGCTGCTCGCTGCTGGGACGGTGTTCGTCATCGCCGCGTCGTTCAACAACCCCTCCTTCCACCGGCTGTCGTCCGAGGAAGACGCGCAGAATAACTCCGCGTCCGGTGGCGGCGATGCACAGTCGCCGCCTGCTTCTGGTGGTGGCGTGGAAAGCGGACAGCTTCCGGCGGAGTCGTGTATGTACAGCTGTCACCTTCCTTCGGATGTGATTTGGGCTCCAACTGCTAGACCACCTTTCTGATGATCTTAATCCGTGGCTGCTCTGTGAATTTTGCTTAGCTAATTGTGGGGATTTTTCTTTCGTTCTTATTTTCTTTCTTGAGTTTATTTATTTAGTTGTAATGTTGCTGCTAGCTACTTCTTTAGCTCTAGTTTCGAATAGAATACTCTGGTTTAGAGTTTTAGAATAATGCTTAATGCATGCGTTCTTATTGTTTCATCGTCTCTTTCTTTCTTTCCATCATTTAATCCTTCAAACTTGCCAAGACTTCATTTGGTAAAACATGCTTAACCCCTTAATGAACTCTCTTTCTCTAAATTGCGTAATTAATGATCTCTAAAACTAGTTATGATGTATTTGAGAGAGGCTAAAATATTACTTGAAGAAGATAAAAAAGTGATTTTTAAAGTAGGGGAATTTGACTACACTAAGTGAAAGGCCGAAAATGGAATTTTGTGGGGTTGCTGGACCACATTTGGATTAAGAGAAGAAAAGGGTAGAATTTGCATAGTGGGTTACTGGGTGGTTAAGGGGATAATGGGGTTGGTTGCTTTGAAGACTGAGAGCGGAATGTGTATTATTGTGGGTGCAGTGTAGCAGAGGGGTTATTGACAGAAGATAATGCAGAGAGTAGGATGCAAGTTGGTGACTGGTGGTACTGTGCATAGCTTTCTTGATTTGGAAAAAGTGTGTGGCAGTGGAGAACGTGGGAAGGGTTGTGGTTGCCAGTTTCTAACATCAGCAGAAGTCACCTCTTGTTCCTTCTGCTTGGTTTGGTGTGGTGTATTTGTGTGTTTCTGTGTCCATCCACTACGGATAAATCCTCTCCCTCCCTTTATATCTACGTCTCACTGCTTTATATCTCATCTCTTCTGTACTTGTTTTGTCTCTTTCTTTCTTCTCTTTCATCTTGAGAGAGAGACACACAGCAAAAAAAGAAAGGAAAAGGCAAGTGTAAGTTGCAATATTCAACACTTGCTCTTCCCACTGTGCCTTTCCTTTATTGCATCGCGATGGAAGCTTATTCTCAACGCTGATGGAACTCAAAATTCCCAAAATTATGACATCAGTAGTGAGTTTGACGTGTGTATGGGTCTTGTTTTGGTGATTGAGCTAAATTGATGGGGTCAGATTTTGGTTTGGTGCACTTAATGGACATTTCCTGTTAATTTGACATAGGCCAAAGGGATTTCTCCAACCAGATAATTGGCTTGGTTTGGAATTCGAACAGTGATGGATGATGGCATTGTGCAATTTATCAATGCTTCATTATACAGCTAAAGTCTTCTTGAGTGATGCAAATGTCTTAGAATTCAAATCACGATAATGGCATGGTGGATCCATGTTATTCTTTTCTGCCGCCATACTCTAAATAGGAAAATAACTATGATTCATCACTGCTTTCTTTTGTGGTTTAACGTTTAGTTTTGAGGTTCTGCTTATTACTTGGCTTTTCTTCTATTTATTTTTAAACTTTCTATTACATTTTGTTATCACCAAATATAGGTGGCTTAAGTCTTTTCAATATATTTTTTATATTGTAAATTAAAAAAATAATCTTCTGAGTCTCAGTTATATAACTTGGCTTTTTTAATTTGCATTTCACATGTTAGTTTTCTACCTTATATTCTATCTCTCTATCGTATATAATTAATTATCTTCTTTTATTTTTAAATGATAATTTACAGTGCATGTTCTTAATCATTTAATTTTTCAATCGATTTTACTTCCTTACCTATATTTAATTTCTACAAATCTTATGATATTACAATTTAAACTATTTATTATAATTCATAACGTAACTTATATATATGTATCAAATATTTTTTTTTAAATGTATTATGTTTTATATGTCATAATTTTTAATAAAAATAAACATTTATTCTGCACCATACATATTCAAATATTAGTTTTATAAAAGAATTACGCATGAGGCATCCTCTACCATACAAAAAATAAAGTTGGTGTTATATATATTACGATGAGATCATCAGATTTAAAAATGAAAGTATTGTTTTAAGGTATTTTTATTTTCGTATTTTCAGAATTATAATTTTGGAACAATTTACAAAAAATATATACAAAAGGAATATTTTACCATCATCCGTTTATAAATTATAATATATATATATATATATATATATATATATATATATATATATTAGTCTTATATGTATATCCGATATTCAATTTGGATCCAATACTTAAAAAATTATTAAATCAATCTTTATAAACGTAGATATAATCAGTTTTATTTTTATGACTAGTAATTTTTTTTTTTAAATTTTAATTTGATGTATACAAAAAAATCTTATATATATGTGCAAACTGAAAATTATAGGAAAACTAATTGTCAACGCGGGACTGATACCAAACCAATAGCCTTCGTAATATAAATGGTTTTAAAAATTTTGACATGATAAAAATCCACAACTGCTACAATAATTAAATTTGATGTTTATCCTAAAAAATATTATAGAAATATTTAGAAAAGGAGTATAAAAAAAGTGCTGGAGTTGGTCAATATTTGAAAGTGGGAAAGCAGCAGTTTGTGATAGGCAAATACTGTTTCTTACTGTTTAGTTTTATTTTTTCTTTAATTTATTGGTTTCATCATGTCATGCATATCTCTCTCTCAAATTAACTTTCCTTTCTAAGTGGAGGGGGAATTTATGAATGTCTTGCTTTACAATTTATTCCACTCATAAATAAAGTTTTGTTTAAGCGTGAAAAAAGCGAAAGTGCGGGTCACGGTTCCTTTTCATTATATTTTCTCTTTTCTTTTTTTACCACTAATTTCTCAGTATTACATTCATACACTCTGCACTTACCTCTGTATTTAGGTAAAATATTCACAACTTAAATTTAATAAGTAGTAAATTTAAATTACAACAAGAATGATTGATTTATTTAATGATTTGGAGTTTGATCTGTATAAGAAAATGTGTTGAGAAGGCATAATTTGAATTGTTACAGCTGGAGTGACACTTATTAGTTAGAATTCATGGCACAAGGCTAAGTTGGTATTTGGCTAATAGCTATTATGATATTGTCATTCATGGAGACTCTCTACCATGCCTTCCTTTTCCTTTGGAGGATAGTTTCTTTGGTTCTTGGCAACCTATTTTACTTTTTCATTCACCTAATAAAATCATATGGTAACGTGTGGTGATTCTTTTCTTTATTTTTTCTTTCTTTTTTTTCTCCTTTGTCCATATTCACACATTATTATATATTTTAAAATGGGGAAAGAAAAAGAAAGCCCCTTCCAACAACTTTAATACTATTTTATACATTTCTCCACCAGATTCCAACCAAAACCAAATAATTATTTCCTTTAAAATATTATTTCCCACATTAAATATTAATTCACTCAAATATTTTTTAATACCCCCAGTTCAGTATATCTCCTTTTCCTTCCTTTATTTTTTTAATCTCAATTTGGACAGTCTTAGGAAAGTTAGGAACCCAATTACCTGATCAACAAAAACAAGGATTCATTTTATCTGGCCATTTTCATTTCCCTTGGAAACTCAAAATATTTCAAATTTCACTCTTTCTTTCTGCACAATATTTTCCTCCATCTATTTTTTTTTATCAAAACTCATTATTTTCTCCGACAAAATTTCAGCTCATCAGTTTTATTTTTCCAGTTTCATCCGATCCTATTAATTTATTTTAATGATAAAATTTATGCAAATGGTGCAAAGCTGAAGAAGATTTTTCACATCTTGTGTTATGCTCAGGTCCTCAAACTTCTAATTTGATTTTCTCATTTTCTGGCATAAATTTCCATCTTTTTTCTAAAATATTTTTCCCCAGCATAGTTCAGAGGACTTTGGGTGATTGAATTGTTGAGGAAAATCTGAGATACTGATGTGTGATTTTAGTTTATGTTACGTCTAACTGCTACTTCTCAAGTGTTTGAACATGGAGTCAAGTGGCGGTGTTAGCGGCGGCGTTACGGTGGTGGGATCGGATGCTCCGTCAGATTACCATGTAGCTCCGAGGACCGACAACAACCCAGCTCCAGCAAGCGGATCCACGACGCAAATTCCGACGACGGCGGGGAGTGCTCCACCGCCACATCCACCGCAGACGGCGGCGATGGAGGCGTCGCCGGCCACTATGCCAGCTAAAAAGAAAAGAGGCCGGCCGAGAAAGTACGCACCGGACGGCTCGGTGACCATGGCGCTATCTCCGAAGCCGATATCTTCCTCCGCTCCGTTGCCGCCGGTGATAGATTTCTCATCGGAGAGTCGCCCAAAAATAAAACCAACTAGTTCCTTGAGCAAAACCAAATTTGAGGTGGAGAATTTAGGTAATAAATAAATCTTTTTGGTTGGAGTTTATTTTTAAAGGAAAGAATTAATTTGAGTTGAAGTGGTAGTATATTGTTTTGTGGTTTGGATTTTGGTGTTGGAAAATGGAAAATTGGGATGAGTAATTGGCTTATAGGGAAGTGGAATGAGAGTGAGGCATAGGCACATTGACAGTGTGGGACCTTTGATTGATTGGATGACCTAAGTTAGGGTAATTGTTGTCCTGAAAAGTGAGTTAGCTTTGTGGGTCGGTATGGGACGGTGGAATCTCGTTGTGTCTGTCGTTTTTGCAGTTCAAACATGATGGTAGGAACCAAAACCAAACCAAACCAAATCTTTTCTAGGTACTATGTTAGGTACTACCATCTCAGACTCATGGGGAACACACTTGGACTTATAAGAGGAAAGTAAAATTGCTGATTTTTTATTTATTTTTAGTTATTTGGATTTGGTGTGTGTGTGTGTGTGGTAGGATAGTAGTGTTGTGGGTGTTGCTTTCTAGGGGTAGAGTGATGGAAGGACTTTAATATTGTTGTGCATTCACTCACTGTGTTGTTTCAAAGTCCAAGTTGACATCAGGTCCTCTTTTTGGTCTTCGCACATCAACCAACGCTATTTAGTACTACTTAGTTCATACATGATGCAATTCAATTACGTGGTCCTTCTTTCTCATACTGCTTTCTGGATGACGAGGCAAATATGCATTGTTTGTTTGCTTGTTGGGTTATATATAACTCATGCGCGCGAAGCTAATATTACTCTCAGATTTAAATGGGAAACAAACTGTTTGATCAGAGTGTAAACGTATTTATCAGGAAGTCTACTTTTCTATTCGATTTCTAAAAGAAATAATGAGGTATGAAGTTACTTTGTGTGTATAAGATGGTAATAATATGATATTTGGTATGTATTGGATATATGTAGTTTGCGTGGGGCATTATAATTTTGAATCTATTCTACAGTTTTTCCTTCTTTTGTTTGTTTGCTAATTTGCCTGATCGATATTTGCCTTTCAATAATCTTCCATTTTGCTGAGGGATGAAATAGTTTTTCCAAATTTGCTTTTACACATGTATATACGAATGTCGGTTTTAAATTTCTATGGAAACACTTGGTAAATGCTTGAAATCGGAATGAGTAGCTTTTGAAACAAATTATCACAAAAGATTTTTTGAATTATTCCTGCAAAGGATTGTATGTTTTTTTTTTTACATGGAAATTTAATTAAACTTAATAATATTGTTTGATTGGCATGAAGGTAATGTAAGAAAAAAATTTATATGTATCATTTATTTAACCAATCTTATGCTGATTTTTAAAATGAAATTAACCATTAGTTATTAACATGCACTATCGACATTGTTCCTTCAATCTAGGACAATATAATGTTTCGACTTTTTAGATGATAAATATGATATGAATATTCTCATTCTTTATTTGGCCTATATTTAAAATGCCTTATAATAGAAACTGAGACTTTCTCATTTCCAATTTCATTGTTAATTATTTTTTTTACCCTTTTTTAGGTGAATGGGTTGCATGCTCAGTTGGTGCTAATTTCACTCCCCATATCATCACTGTTAATTCTGGAGAGGTAAGTGTCAGAAATATCTGTTACCTGTTGTGCTCTTTTGCAATGCAAAATAATAATATTTCTCATATTCATGGTCAGGGAGTAGCCAAAATTATTGGTGGAATAATATATCTGACATTTTTCTTGGTTGGAAACAAAACTTCCTCCAAAAATAATAATTGCATCTGTTACTTTTATTTCTCCTTCCCCCCTTCAAATGTTTCCTCTGTGGTTTTTCTTTGCCCGCATTCTCTCTGAAGTTTAACATACGTTACATGCATTCCTATTGCCATACAAAGTGATAATTATACGAAAGATGAACGATTAGTTATCAAAAGAATGAGAATGTGAAAGATCATACTGAACAACTTGTTAGTTTCCAGAATGATTATGTTCATTTTCTTCTTTACTGTGATAACTGGAAAATGTTTGTTATGATGGTTGACGAGTAACAACTACTTTCTTTTTGGTTATATTAGGATGTTACTATGAAGGTAATATCATTTTCCCAGCAAGGGCCTCGAGCAATATGCATTCTTTCAGCTAATGGTGTCATATCAAGTGTCACACTTCGTCAGCCCGATTCTTCGGGGGGTACATTGACATATGAGGTGAAGCATTTTTGCAATTTGATATTATCATTTTATTCCATTGACAAAATATTGAATTTATTAACAGTTATTTTAATAATACTAACATTCGTAGAGGAAGATTATATGCCAGCTACACTGTTATCCTCTCGATTATTGGATTTGCATTTAACCCTTTTCCAAAGAAATACATAATCCAAATACACTATTGTTGATAACCTACCTGTATGTTGTTCCTTCCTCTTATTATTATAATGCTCATAATTTTAGCTCTTAAGTTTATACTTAAGAGTGATGTTTCATTTTTTATGGTAAGAAATGTAACTATTAAAAGGATGGATCTGGATGTTACTAATGCTGATGTGTCTCTCTTTCTTATTATTTTGTTATTTTTTTCTGTCTTCTTATTCTCTCTTCTTTTGCTTAGTTTTTTTTTTTTTTTTTAAATTTTTTT
>Ga0209700_106168_pt1 | contig 19008 bp, 8 predicted proteins | sample SiratroredBW_FD_187528 | JGI IMG/M metagenome (GOLD analysis project Ga0209700, IMG submission 187528) | Root nodule microbial communities of legume samples collected from California, USA - Siratro red BW (SPAdes) (version 2) | ecosystem: Host-associated > Plants > Roots > Nodule | place: USA...
GTTTGGATAGGTGAAATAAAAGAAATGCCAAAAATGCTAAAAAAACCAAAAAAGAAATAGTAAACCTTGGAATTTTGTTGAAATTTTAGATTTTAAATATCTCAATTTTTTTATGAAAAAAAAAAACAATAGTTTTGCAGAATTTTTTGATAAAATCTAGGATCCACCCAAAAAGACAACACCAAAATTTTACAATATTTTTGAAAACCATAGACAGGTAAAATAGAAAAAAAATATGTCAAAAATACTAAAAAATTAAAAAAACAAATAGTAAACGATGGAATTTTGAAAATGTTTTGTATTTAAAGTATCTCTATTTTTTTTAATAAAAATTCAAGAATTTTCCAGAATTCTCTGATAAAATCTATAATCCGTACAATAAAGCACCACAAAATGTTTAGATATTTTTGACAAGTTTGGATAGGTGAAATAGGAAAGAAAGATTTCCAAATGCTAAAAGAATAAAGAAAAGAAATAGTAAACAATGGAATATATGAAGAATTTTGGATTTAAAATGTTTATATTTTTTAGAAAAATATTCCATGATTTTCGAAAATTCTTTGATAAAATCTCTAATCCATAAAATAAAAGAACATTAAAATTTCTAGAATTTTGGGACAACTACAGATTGACGATATTGAAAATAAAATCTCAAAAATAATCAAAAAATAAAAAAACAAATAGTGAACCGCAGAATATAAAAAAAAATATATTTTACATATCAATATTTTTTTTAAAAGAACTTTTAGAATTTTTCAGAAATCGTTGGTGCAATCTCTAACCCGTCTAATAAAACACTATAAAAAATTCCATAATTTTAGGACAAGTTTGGATAGGTGAAATAGAAAACAAAATGCCAAAAATGCTAAAAAAACTAAAAAGAAATAGTAAACGATTGAATTTTGTTGAAATTTTGGATTTCAAATATCTCAATTTTTTTTTAAAAAAAATGTAGTTTTATAGAATTTTTTGATAAAATCTCGGATCCACCCAATAAAACAACACAAATTTTAAAATTTTTTTGAAAACCATAAACAGGTAAAATAGAAAAAAATGATGTCAAAAATACTAAAAAATTAAAAAAGCAAATAGTAAACAATGAAATTCTGAAAATTTTTTGTATTTAAAGTATCTCTATTTTTTTAATAAAAATTCAAGAATTTTCCAGAATTCTCTGATAAAATCTATAATACGTACAATAAAGCGTCACAAAAATGTTTAGAATTTTTTGACAAGTTTGGATAGGTGAAATAGGAAAAAAAGATTACCAAAATGCTAAAAGAATAAAAGAAATAAATAGTAAACGATGGAATTTATGAAAAGTTTTTTATTTCAAATGTCTATATTTTTTAGAAAAATATTCATTGATTTTCCAAAATTCTTTGATAAAATCTCTAATCCATAAAATAAAAAACATTAAAATTTCTAGAATTTTTTGACAAGTACAGATTGACGATATTGAAAATAAAATCTCAAAAATAATAAAAAAATAAAAAAGAAATAGTAAACCCCAGAATTTTGAAAAAAAATTCACATATCAATATTTTTTTAAAAGAACATTTAGAATTTTACAAAAATCATTGGTAAAATCTCTAACCCTTCCAATAAAACATTATAAAAAATTCCACAATTTTTGGACAAGTTTGGATAGGTAAAATAGAAAACAAAATGCCAAAAATGCTAAAAAAATAAAAAAGAAATAGCAAACGATGGAATTTTGGATTTCAAATATATCAATTTTTTTTGAAAAAAAAACCATAGTTTTGCAGAATTTTTTCATAAAATCTCGGATCCACCAAATAAAACAACACAAAAATTTTAAATTTTTTTTGAAAACCATAGATAGGTAAAATAGAAAAAAAGATGTCAAAAATACTAAAAAATTAAAAAAGCAAATAGTAAATTATGGAATTCTGAAAATATTTTGTATTTAAAGTATCTCTATTTTTTTTAATAAAAATTCAAGAATTTTCCAGAATTCTCTGATAAAATCTATAATCTGTACAATAAAGAACCACAAAAATCTTTAGAATTTTTTGACAAGTTTGGATAGGTGAAATAGGAAAAAAAGATTACCAAAATACTAAAAAAATAATAAAGAAAAACAAATAGCAAACGATGGAATTTATGAAGAATTTTGGATTTCAAATGTCTATATTTTTTAGAAAAATATTCCATGATTTTCCAAAATTCTTTGATAAAATCTCTAATCCATAAAATAAAAAAACATTAAAACTTCCAGATTTTTTTGACAAGTACAGATAGACGAACTTGAAAATAAAATGTCAAAAATAATAAAAAAAACTATAAAAACAAATAGTAAACCACAAAATTTTGAAAAAAAAATTCACATATCAATATTTTTCTTAAAAGAACTTTTAGAATTTTCCAGAAATCGTTGGTAAAATCTCTAACCCTTCCAATAAAACACTATAAAAAATTCCATAATTTTTAGACAAGTTTGGATAAGTGAAATAGAAAAAAAATGCCAAAAATGCTAAAAAAACTAAAAAAAAATTAATAAACGATAGAATTTTGTTGAAATTTTGGATTTTAAATATCTCAATTTTTTTTTTTGAAAAAAAAGCATAGTTTTGCAGAATTTTTTGATAAAATCTCGGATCCATACAATAAAACAAGACAAAAATTTTAAAATTTTTTTGAAAACCATAGACAGGTAAAATAGAAAAAAAGATATCAAAAATACTAAAAAATTAAAAAAACAAATAGTAAATGATGGAATTCTGAAAATGTTTTGTATTTAAAGTATCTCTATTTTTTTTAATAAACTTCAAGAATTTTCCAGAATTCTCTGGTAAAATCTATAATCCGTACAATAAAGCACCACAAAAATGTTTAGAAATTTTTGACAAGTTTGGATAGGTGAAATAGGAAAGAAAGATTACCAAAATGCTAAAAGAATAAAAAAAACAAATAGTAAATGATGGAATTTATGAAGAATTTTTTATTTCAAATGTCTATATTTTTTAGAAAAATATTCCATGATTTTCCAAAATTCTTTGATAAAATCTCTAATCCATAAAATAAAAATACATAAAAATTTCTTGAATTTTTTGACAAGTACAGATTGACGATATTGGTAATAAAATCTTAAAAATAATAAAAAGATAAAAATAGAAATAGTAAACCGCAGAATTTTGAAAAAAAAAAATTCACATATCAATATTTTTTTAAAAGAACTTTTAGAATTTTCCAGAAATCGTTGGTAAAATCTTTAACCCTTCCAATAAAACACTACAAAAAATTTCATAATTTTTGGACAAGTTTGCAAAGGTGAAATAGAAAACAAAATACGAAAAATGCTGAGAAAAAAAAGTAGTAAGCGATGGAATTTTGTTGAAATTTTGGATTTCAAATATCTCGATTTTTTTTGAAAAAAAAATTATAGTTTTGCATAATTTTTTGATAAATTCTCGGATCCACACAATAAAACAACACAAAAATTTTACAATTTTTTTGAAAACCATAGACAGGTAAAATAATAAAAAAAAAGATGTCAGAAATACTAAAAAATTAGAAAAGCAAATAGTAAACGATGCAATTCTGAAAATGTTTTGTATTTAAAGTATCTCTATTTTTTTTAATAAAAATTCAAGAATTTTCCGATCAAATCTATAATCCGCACAATAAAGCACCATAAAAATGTTTAGAATTTTTTTGACAAGTTAGGATAGGTGAAATAGGACAAAAAGATTACCAAAATGATAAAAATAAATAAATAAATAGTAAACGATGGAATTTATGAAGAATTTTGGATTTAAAATGTCTATATTTTTTAGAAAAATATTCCACGATTTTCTAAAATTCTTTGATAAAATCTCTAATCTATAAAATAAAAAAAAATAAAAATTTCTAGAATTTTTTAACAAGTATAGAGAGACGAAATTGAAATTAAAATGTCAAAAATAAAAAAAAAACAAATAGTAAATAGTAGAATTTTGAAAAAAAAAATATTCCTCATATCAATATTTCTTTTAAAAGAACTTTTTCAATTTTCCATAAATCGTTGGTAAAATCTCTAACCCTTCCAATAAAACATTACAAAAAATTCCATAATTTTTGGACAAGTTTGGATAGGATAAATAGAAAACAAAATGCCAAAAATGCTGAAAAAATAAAAAAGAAATAGTAAATGATGGAATTTTGTTGAAATTTTGGATTTCAAATATCTAAATTTTTTTTGAAAAAAAAACCATAGTTTTGCAGAATTTTGTGAGAAAATCCCGGATGCACACAATAAAACAACACAAAAATTTTACAATTTTTTTGAAAACCATAGACAGGTAAAATAGAAAAAAAGATGTAAAAAATACTAAAAAATTAAAAAAGCAAATAGTAAACGATGGAATTCTGAAAATGCTATGTACTTAAAGTATCTCTATTTTTTTTAATAAAAAGTCAAGAATTTTCCAAAATTCTCTGATAAAATCTATAATCTATACAACAAAGCGCAATAAAAATGTTTAGAAATTTTTGACAAGTTTGGACAGGTGAAATAGGAAAAAAAGATTACCAAAATGCTAAAAAAAAACAAATAGTAAGCGATGGAATTTATGAAGAATTTTGAATTTGAAATGTCTATATTTTTTAGAAAAATATCCCATGATTTTCAAAAATTCTTTGATAAAATCTCTAATCCATTAAATAAAAAAACTTAAAAATTTCTAGATTTTATGACAAGTACAGATAGACGGTATTCAAAATAAAATCTCAAAAATAAAAAAAAATAGTAAACCGCAGAATTTAAAAAAAAAATCACATATCAATATTTTTTTAAAAAGAACTTTTAGAATTTTCCAGAAATAGTTGGTAAAATCTCTACCCCTTCCAATAAAACACTACAAAAAATTTCATAATTTTTGGACAAGTTTGCATAGGTAAAATAGAAAACAAAATGCCAAAAATTTAAAAAAAAAAGGAGACATAGTAAACGATGGAATTTTGTTAAAATTTTGGATTTCAAGTATCTCAATTTTTTTTGAAAACAAAATCATATTTTTGCAGAATTTTTTGATAAAATCTCGGATCCATACAATAAAACAACACAAAAATTTCACAATTTTTTTGACAACCATAGACAAGTAAAAGAAATAAAAAAAATATTTCAAAAATACTAAAAAATTAAAAAAACAAATAGTAAACAATGGAATTCTGAAAATGTTTTGTATTTAAAATATCTCTATTTTTTTAATAAAAATTCAAAAATTTTCCTAAATTCTCTGAGCAAATCTATAATCCGTACAATAAAGCACCACAAAAATATTTAGAATCTTTTTAACAAGTTTGGATTGGTGAAATAGGAAAAGAAGATTACCAAAATGCTAAAAAAATATAAAAAAACCAAATTGTAAACGATGGAATTTATGAAGAATTTTGGATTTCAAATGTCTATATTTTTTGAGAAAAATATTCCATGATTTTTCAAAATTCTTTGATAAAATCTCTAATCCATAAAATAAAAAAACATAAAAATTTCTAGAATTTTTTGACAAGTACAGATAGATGAAATTGAAAATAAAATGTAAAAAATAATAAAAATTTAAAAAAAAACAAATAGTAAACTGCAGAATTTTGAAAAAAAAATATTTCACATGTCAATATTGTTTTTAAAAGAACTTTTAGATTTTCCAGAAATTGTTGGTAAAATCTCTAACCCTTCCAATAAAACACCACAAAAAATTCCATAATTTTTGGACAAGTTTGGGTACGTGAAATAGAAAATAAAATGCCAAAAATGCTAAAAAAATATAAAAGAAATAGTAAACGATGGAATTTTGTTGAAATTTTTGGATTTCAAATATCTTAATTTTTTTGATAAAATCTCGGATCCATACAATAAAACAACACAAAAATTTTACAATTTTTTTAAAATCATAGATAGGTAAACTAGAAAAAAAGATGTCAAAAAGACTAAAAAATTAAAAAGCAAATAGTAAACGATGGAATTCTGAAAAAGTTTTGTCTTTACAATATCCCTATTTTTCTTAATCAAAATTCAAGAATTTTCTAGAATTCTACGATAAAATCTATAATCTATATAATAAAGCATCACAAAAATATTTAGAACTTTTTGACAAGTTTGATTAGGTGAAATAGGAAAAAAATAGGTCAAAAATGCTAAAAAAAAAATAGTAAATAATGGAATTTATGAAGAATTTTGGATTTCAAATGTCTATATTTTTTAGAAAAATGTTCCATAATTTTCCAAAAATCTTTGATAAAATATCTAATCCATAAAATAAAAAAACATAAAAATTTCAGTAATATTTTCACAAGTACAGATAGACGAAATTAAAAAGAAAATGTCAAAAATAATAAAAAAACAAAAATAGTAAACTGCATAATTTAAAAAAAAATTATTTCACATATCTATATTTTTGTAAAAGAACTTTTAGAAATTTCCAGAAGTCGTTGGTAAAATCTCTAACCTTTTCCAGTAAAACACTATAAAAAATTCCATAATACTAAAAAAGAAAAAAAAAATAGTAAACGATGGAATTTTGTTGAAATTTTGGATTTCAGATATCACAATTTTTTTTAAAAAAAAACCATAGTTTCGCATAATTTTTTTGATAAAATCTCGGATCCATACAATAAAACAACACAAAAATTTTGAGAATTTTTTGAAAACCATTATTGACAGGTAAAATAGATAAAAAGATGTCAAAAACACTAAAAAATTAAAAAGCAAATAGTAAACGATGGAATTCTGAAAATGTTTTGTATTTAAAATATCTCTATTTTTCTTACTCAAAATTGAAGAATTTTCTAGAATTATATGATAAAATCCATAATCCGTATAATAAAGCACCACAAAGATGTTTAGAATTTTTGGACAAGTTTGGATAGGTGAAATAGGAAAGAAAGTCATCCAAAATGTAAAAAAAAAAAAAAAAATAAAAAACCATGAAATTTATGAAGAATTTTGGATTTCAAATGTCTATATTTTTTAAAAAAGTAATCCATGATTTTCTAAAATTCTTTGATAAAATCTCTCATCCATAAAATAAAAACATATTAAAATTTCTAGAATTTTTTGACCAGTACAGATAAACGAAATTGAAAATAAAATGTCAAAAATAAAAAAACAAATAGTAAACCGCGGAATTTTGAAAAAAAAATTCATAGATCTATATTATTTTAAAAGAACTTTTCGAAATTTCCAGAATTCGTTGATAAAATCTCTAAGCCTTCCAATAAAATACTACAAAAAATTCCAAAACTTTTTGATAAGTTTGGCTAACTTAAATAGAAAAAATATGCCAAAAATGCTAAAAAAATAAAAAAGAAATAGTAAACGATGGATTTTTTTTAAAATTTTGGATTTCAAATATCTCAATTTCTTTTTGAAAGATAAAGCATAATTTTGCAGAATTTTTTGATAAAATCTCGGATCCATACAAATAAGAAACACAAAAATTTTAAGAATTTTTTGAAAACCATAGACAGGTCAAATAGAAAAAAAATGTCAAAAATATTAAAAAATTAAAAAGCAAATAGTAAACGATAGAATTCTGAAAATGTTTTGTACTTACAATATCTCTATTTTTCTTAATCAAAATTCAAGAATTTTCCAGAATTCTCTAATAAAATCTATAATCCATATAATAAAGCACGATAAAAATATTTAGAATTTTTTGACAAGTTTGATTAGGTGAAATAGGAAATAAAGACGTCAAAAATGCTAAAAAAAAACAAATAGTAAATAATGAAATTTATGAATAATTTTGGATTTCAAATGTCTATATTTTTTAGAAAAATGTTCCATGATTTTCCAAAATCTTTGATAAAATCTCTAATCCATAAAATAAAAAAAACATAAAAATTTCGAGAATTTTTTTACAAGTACGGATGGACGAAATTGAAAAGAAAATGTCAAAAATAATAAAAAAAATAAAAAACAAATAGTAGACCGCGGAATTTAAAAAAAAAAACATTTCACATATCTATATTATTGTAAAAGAACTTTTAGAAACTTTCAAAAGTCGTTGATAAAATCTCTATTCCTTTGACTAGATTCTACAAAAATTTCCATAATTTTTTGACAAGTTTGAATAGGTGAAATAGAAAAAAAAATGCCAAAAATGATAAAAAAATTAAAAAATAAATAGGAAACGATGGAATTTTGTTGAAATTTTGGATTTCAAATATCTGAATTTTCTTAAAAAAATAAACCATAGTTTAGCGGAATTTTTTTAATATAATCTCAGGTCCAGAAAATAAAACAACACAAAAATTTTAAGAATTTTTTGAAAACCGTAGGCAGTTAAAATAGAAAAAAAGATGTCAAAAATACTAAAAAATTAAAAACGCAAATAGTAACCAATTGAATTCTGAAAATTTTTTCTATTTACAATATCTCTATTTTTCTTAATCAAAATTCTAGAATTTTCGACAATTCTCTAATAAAATCTGTAATCCGTATAATAAAGAACCACAAAAATTTTTAGAACTTTTTGACAAGTTTGATTAGGTGAAATATGAAAAAAAAAGACGTCAAAAACTCTAAAAAAATAAAATAAAAACAAATAGTAAATAATGGAATTTATGAAGAATTTTGGATTTCAAATGTCTATATTTTTTAGGAAAATGTTCCATGATTTTCCAAAAATCTTTGATAAAATCACTAATCCATAAAATAACAAAAAACATAAAAATTTCCAGAATTTTTTGACAAGTACAGATAGACGAAATTAAAAAGAAAATGTCAAAAATAATAAAAAAATAAAAAAACAAATAGTAAACCGCAGAGTTTTGAAAACAAAAATATTTCAGATATCTATATTTTTGTAAAAGAACTTTTAGAAATTTCCAAAATTCGTTGATAAAATCTCTATTCCTTCGAATAAAATACTACAAAAATTTCCATAATTTTTTCACGAGTTTAGATAGGTGAAATAGAAAAAAAAAATGCCAAAAATGATGAAAAAAATAAACAATAAATAGGAAACGATGGAATTTTGTTGAAATTCTGGATTTTAAATATCTGAATTTTCTTAAAAAAAAAATCATAGTTTGGCAGAATTTTTTTGATAAAATCTCAGGTCCAGAAAATAAAACAACACAAAAAATTTAAGAATTTTTTGAAAACCATAGACAGGTAAAATAGAAAAAAAGATGTCAAAAATACTAAAAAATTAAAAAGCAAATAGTAACCGATGGAATTCTAAAAATTTTTTGTATTTATAATATCTCTATTTTTCTTAATAAAAAATTTTCGAGAATTCTCTAATAAAATCTATAATTCGTATAATAAAGCACCACAAAAATATTTAGAATTTTTTGACAAGTTTGATTAGGTGAAATAGGAAAAAAAGACGTCAAAAAAATGCTAATAAAATAAAAAAAATAAATAGTAATTAATGGAATTTGTGAATAATTTTGGATTTCAAATGTCTATATTTTTTAGAAAAATGTTCAATGATTTTCCAAAAATCTTTAACAAAATCTCTAATCCATAAAATAAAAGAACATAAAAGTTTGCAGAATTTTTTGACAGGTACAGATAGACGAAATTGAAAAGAAAATGTCAAAAATAATAAAAAAACAAAAAAACAAATAGTAGATCGTAAAATTAAAAAAAAATTATTTCACATATCTCTATTTTTGTAAAAGAACTTTTTGAAATTTCCAGAATTCGTTGATAAAATCTCTAATCCTTCCAATAAAACACTACAAAAAATTCCCTAAATTTTTGACAAATATGGATAGGTGAAATAGAAAAAAATGCCAAAAATTCTAAAAAAATATAAAAGAAATAGTAAACGATGGAATTTTGTTGAAATTCTAGATTTCAAATATCTCAATTTTTTTTGAAAAAAAAACCATAGTTTTGCGGAATTTTTTGATGAAATCTCAAGTCTATACAATAAAAGAAGACAAATATTTTAAGAATTTTTTGAAAACCATAGAGAGGTAAAATAGAAAAAAATGTCAAAAATACTAAAAAATTAAAAAGCAAATAGTAAACGATAGAATTCTGAAAATGTGTTGTATTTACAATATCTTTATTTTTCTTAATCAAAATTCAAGAATTTTCCAGAATTCTCTAATAAAATCTATAATCCATATAATAAAGCACGACAAAAATATTTAGAATTTTTTGACAAGTTTGATTAGGTGAAATAGGAAATAAAGACGTCAAAAATGCTAAAAAAACAAAAAGTAAATAATGAAATTTATGAATAATTTTGGATTTCAAATGTCTATATTTTTTTGAAAAATGTTCCATGATTTTCCAAAAATCATTGACAAAATCTCTAATCCATAAAATAAAAGAAATGTTAAATATACTACAAAATTAAAAGGCAAATAGTATACGATGGAATTTTGAAAATGCTTTGTATTTACAATATCTTTATTTTTCTTAATCAAAATTCAAAAATTTTCGAGAATTCTATGATAAAATCTATAATTCGTACAAGAAAGCACCAGAAAAATGTTGAGAATTCTTTGACAAGTTTGATTAGGTCAAATAGCAAAAAGAGACGTCAAAAATGTTAATAAAATAAAAAATACAAATAGTAAATAGTGGAATTTGTGAATAATTTCGGATTTCAAATGTCTATATTTTATAGAAAAATGTTCCATGATTTTCCAAAAATCATTGACAAAATCTCTAATCCATAAAATAAAAGAACCTAAAAATTTTCAAAATTTTTTGACAAGTACAGATAGACGAAATTGAAAAGAAAATGTGAAAAATATTAGAAAAATGAAAGAACAAATAGTAATCTATGGAATTTTGAAAAAAAAAATATTTCACATATCTCTAATTTTGTAAAAGAACTTTTAGAAATTTCCAGAATTTGTTGATAAAATCTCTATTCCTTCGAATAAAATACTACAAAAATTTTTATAATTTTTTCACAAGTTTGGATAGGTGAAATAGAAAAGAAATGCCAAAAATGATAAAAAAATAAAAAATAAATTGTAGACGATGCAATTTTGTTGAAATTATGGATTTGAAATATCTCAATTTTTTACAAATTTTTTGATAAAATATCAGATCCATACAACAAAACAACACAAAAATTTTAAGAATTTTTCGAAAACCATAAAGAGGTAAAATAGAAAAAAAAGATGTCAAAAATACTAAAAAATTAAAAAGCAAATAGTAACCGATGGAATTCTGAAACTTTTTTGTATTTACAATATCTCTATTTTTCCTAATCAAGAATTTTCCAGAATACTATGATAAAATCTATAATCCGTATAATAAAGCACCACAAAAATATTTAGAATTCTTTGACAAGTTTGATTAGGTGAAATAGGAAAAAAAGACGTCAAAAATGCTAAAAAAAATAAATAGTAAATAATGAAATTTATGAAGAATTTTAGATTTCAAATGTCTATATTTTTTAGAAAAACGTTCTATGATTTTCCAAAAATCTTTGATAAAATCTTTAATCCATAAAATAAAAAAACATAAAAATTTCCAGAATTTTTTGAAAAGTACAGATAGACGAAATTGAAAAGAAAATGTCAAAAATAATAAAAAAATAAAAAAATAAATAGTAGAATGTAGAATTTTGAAAAAAAAATTATTTCACATATCTATATTTTAGTAAAAGAACTTTTAGATATTTCAAGAATTCGTTAACAAATTTGGATAGGTGATATACAAAAAAAGGCAAAAATGCTGAAAAAATAAAAAAGAAATAGTAAACGATGGAATTTTATTGAAATTCTAGATTTCAAATATCTCAATTTTTTTTGAAAAAAAAACTATAGTTTTGCAGAATTTTTTGATAAAATCTCGTATCCATACAATAAAACAACACAAAAATTTTAAGAAATACTAAAAAATTAGAAAGCAAGTAGTAAACAATAGAATTTTGAAAATGTTTTGTATTTACAATATCTCTATTTTTCTAAATCAAAATTCAAGAATTTTCCAGTATTCTCTAATAAAATCTATAATTGGTATAACAAAGCACCACAAAAATGGTTAGAATTTTTTGACAAGTTTGATTAGGTGAAACAGAAAAAAAAATGCCAAAAATACTAAAAAAATAAATAAAACGTTCCAAAAATGACAAGTTTGGGTTTCAAATGTATATTTTTTAGAAAAACGTTCCATCATTTTCCAAAAATCTTGGATAAAATCCTTAATCCATAAAATCAAAAAACATAAAAATTTCCAAAATTTTTTTACAAGTACAGATAAACGAAATAGAAAAGAAAATGTCAAAAATAATAAAAAAATAAAAAAACAACAAATAGTAAACCGCAGAATATTGAAATTTTTTTTTCGCATATCTATAATTTTGTAAAAGAACTTTTAGAAATTTCCACAATTCGTTGATAAAATCTCTAATCCTTCGAATAAAACACAACAAAAAATTCCATAATATTTGGACAAGTTTGGATAGGTGAAATAGAAAATAAAATGCCAAAAATGCTAAAAAAATAAAAAAGAAATACTAAACGATGGAATTTTGTTGAAAATTTGGATTTCAAATATTTCAATCTTTTTTGAAAAAAAAATTTATAGTTTTCCAGAATTTTTTGATAAAATCTCGGATCCATACAATAAAACAACACAAAAATTTTACAATTTTTATGAAAACTATAGATAGGTAAAATAGAAAAAAAGATGTCCAAAATACTAAAAAATTAAAAAAGCAAATAGTAAACGATGAAATTCTGAAAATGTTTTGTATTTAAAGTATGTCTATTTTTTTTAGTAAAAATTCAAGAATTTTCCGGAATTCTCTAATAAATTCTATAATCCGTACAATAATGCACCACAAAAATGTTTAGAATTTTTTGACAAGTTTGGATAGGTGAAATAGGAAAAAAGGATTACCAAAATGCTAAAAGAATAAAAAAAAACAAATAGTAAACGATGGAATTTATAAAGAATTTTCGATTTCAAATGTCTATATTTTTTTGAAAAACATTCCGTGATTTTCCAAAATTGTTTGATAAAATCTCTAATCCATAAAATAAAATACATAAAAATTTCTAAAATTTTTTGTCAATTACAGATAGACAAAATTGAAAATAAAATGTCAAAAATAATAAAAAAAATAAAGAAACAAATAGTAAACCGCAGAATTTTGAAAAAAAAATATGTCACATATCAATATTTTTTTTTAAAAGAACTTTTAGAATTTTTCGAAAATCGTTGGTAAAATCTCTAACCCTTCCAATAAAACACCACCAAAAATTCCACAATTTTTGGGCAAGTTTGATAGGTGAAATATAAAACAAAATGCAAAAAATGCTAAAAAAATAAAAGAGAAATAGTAAACGATGGAATTTTGTTGAAATTTTGGATTTCAAATATCTCAATTTTTTGATAAAATCTCGGATCCATACAATAAAACAACACAAAAAGTTTACAATGTTTTTGAAAACCATAGACAGGTGAAATAGAAAAAAAAGATGTCAAAAATACTAAAAAATTAAAAAAGTCAATAGTAAACGATGGAATTCTGAAAATGTTTTGTATTTAAACTAATCTCTATTTTTTTATTAAAAATTCAAGAATTTTCCAGAATTATTTGACAAAATCTATAATCTGTACAACAAAGTACCATAAAAATGTTTAGAATTTTTTGACAAGTTTGAATAGGTGAAATAGAAAAAAAAAGATTACCAAAATACTAAAAGAATAAAAAAAAACAAATACTAAACGATGGAATTTATGAAGAATTTTGGATTTCAAATGTCTAGATTTTTTTGAAAAACATTCCACGATTTTCCAAAATTCTTTGATAAAATCTCTAATCCATAAAATAAAAAAAAACATAAAAATTTCTAGAATTTTTTGACAAGTAGAGATAGATGAAATTGAAAATAAAATGTCAAAAAAAAAAACAAAAAGTAAACTGCAAAATTTTGAAAAAAAAAATATTTCACATATCAATATTTTTTTTAATAGAACTTTTAGAAATTTCCAGAAATTGTTGGTAAAATCTCTAACCCTTCCAATAAAACACCACAAAAGATTTCGTAATTGTGAAATAGAAAACAAAATGCCAAAAATGTTAAAAAAATAAAAGAGAAATAGTAAATGATGGAATTTTGTTGAAATTTTGGATTTCAAATATCTCAATTTTTTGATAAAATCTTGGATTCATACAATAAAACAACACAAAAAATTTACAATTTTTTTGAAAACCATAGATAGGTAAAATAGAAAAAAAAAGATGTCAAAAATACTAAAATTTAAAAAAGAAAATAGCAAACGATAGAATTCTGAAAATGTTTTGTATTTAAAGTATCTCGATTTTTTTTATTAAAAATTCAAGAATTTTCCAGAATTATTTGACAAAATCTATAATCTGTACAACAAAGCACAACAAAAATGTTTAGAATTTTTTGACCAGTTTGAATAGGTGAAATAGGACAAAAAGATTACCAAAATGCTAAAAGAATAAAAAAAACAAATAGTAAACAATGAAATTTATAAAGAATTTTGGATTTCAAATGTCTATATTTTTTTGAAAAACATTCCACGATTTTCCAAAATTCTTTGATAAAATCTCTAATCCATAAAATAAAAAAACATAAAAATTTCTAGAATTTTTTGACAAGTACAGATAGACGAAATTGAAAATAAAATGTAAAAAATAATAAAAATTAAAAAAAAACAAATAGTAAACTGCAGAATTTTGAAAAAAAAATATTTCACATGTCCATATTGTTTTTAAAAGAACTTTTAGATTTTCTAGAAATTGTTGGTAAAATCTCTAACCCTTCCAATAAAACACCACAAAAAATTCCATAATTTTTGGACAAGTTTGGGTACGTGAAATAGAAAATAAAATGCCAAAAATGCTAAAAAAATAGAAAAGAAATAGTAAACGATGGAATTTTGTTAAAGTTTTTGGATTTCAAATATCTCAATTTTTTGATAAAATCTCGGATCCATACAATAAAACAACACAAAAATTTTACAATTTTTTTGAAAACCATAGACAGGTAAAATAGAAAAAAAGGTGTCAAAAATACTAAAAAATTAAAAAAGCAAATAGTAAACGATGGAATTTTGAAAATGTTTTGTATTTAAAGTATCTCTATTTTTTTTAATAAAAATTCCAGAATTTTCCATAATTCTCTGATAAAATCTATAATCCGAACAATAAAGTACCACAAAAATGTTTAGAATTTTTTGACAAGTTTGGATAGGTGAAATAGGAAAAAAAAAATTACCGAAACGATGAAAGAATAAAAAAAACAAAAAGTAAACGACGGAATTTATTAAGAATTATGTATTTCAAATGTATATATTTTTTTGAAAAATATTCCATGATTTTCCAAAATTCTTTGATAAAATCTCTAATCCATAAAATAAAAAAACATAAAAATTTCTAGAATTCTTTTGACAAGTACAAATAGACGAAATTGAAAATAAAATGTCAAAAATAAAAAAAGAATAAAAAACCAAATAGTAAACCGTAAAATTTTGAAAAAAAAAATTTCACATATCAATATTTTTTTTAATAGAACTTTAAGAAATTTCCATAAATTGTTGGTAAAATCTCTAAGCCTTCCAATAAAACACCACAAAAAATTTCATAATTTTTGGACAAGTTTGGATACGAGAAATAGAAAACAAAATGTCAAAAATGCTAAAAAAATAAAAAAGAAATAATAAACGATGGAATTGTGTTGAAATTTTTGGATTTCAAATATCTCAATTTTTTGATAAAATCTCGGATCTATACAATAAAACAACACAAAAATTTTACAATTTTTTTGAAAACTATAAACAAGTAAAATAGAAAAAAAAGTTTTGAAAAATACTAAGAAATTAAAAAAGCAAATAGTAAACGATGGAATTCTGAAAATGTTTTGTACTTAAAGTATCTCTATTTTTTTTAATAAAAATTAAAGACTTTTCCAGAATTCTCTGATAAAATCTATAATCCGTATAACAAAGCACCACAAAATGTTTAGAATTTTTTGACAAGTTAGGATAGGTGAAGTAAGAAAAAAAGATTACCAAAATGCTAAAAGAATAAAAAAAAAACAAATAGTAAACGATGGAATTTATGAAGAATTTTGGATTTCAAATGTCTATTTTTTTTTAAAAACATTCCATGATTTTCCAAAATTCTTTGCTAAACTCTCTAATCCATAAAATAAAAAAACATAAAAATTTCTAACATTTTTTGACAAGTACACATAGACGAAATTGAAAATAAAATGTCAAAAATAATAAAAAATAAATAGTAAACCGCAGAATTTAGAAAAAAAAGAATATTTCACATATCAATATTTTATTTAAAAGAACTTTTAGAATTTTCCAAAAATAGCTGGTAAAATCTCTAACCCTTCCAATAAAACACCAAAAAATATTCCATAATTTTTGGACAAGTTTGGATAGGTGAAACAGAAAACAAAATGCCAAAAATGCAAAAAAACTAAAAAAGAAATAGTAAGCGATGGAATTTTGTTGAAATTTTGGATTTCAAATATCTCAATTTTTTGATAAAATCTCGGATCCATACAATAAAACAAAACAAAAATTTATAATTTTTTTCAAAACCATAGAAAGGTAAAATAGAAAAAAAAGTTTTCAAAAATATTAAAAAATTGAAAAAGCAAATAGTAAACGATGGAATTCTGAAAATGTGTTGTATTTAAAGTATCTCTATTGTTTTAATAAAAATTCAAGAATTTTCCAGAATTCTCTGATAAAATATATAATCCGTAGAATAAAGCACCACAAAAATGTTTAGAATTTTTTTGGCAAGTTTGGATAGGTGAAATAGGAAAAAAAGATTAACAAAATGCTAAAAAAATAAAAAAAAAATAGTAAATGATGGAATTTTTGAAGAATTTTGGATTTCAAATGTCTATATTTTTTTGAAAAACATTCCATGATTTTCCAAAATTCTTTGCTAAACTCTCTAAGCAATAAATTAAAAAAATAGAAAAATTTCTAGATTTTTTTGACAAGTACAGATAGACGAAATTGAAAATAAAATGTCAAAAATAATAAAAAAAATAAAAATAATAAACTGCAGAATTTTGAAAAAAAAGAATATTTCACATATCAATATTTTATTTAAAAGAACTTTTAGAATTTTTCAAAAATCGCTTGTAAAATCTCTAACCCTTCGAATAAAACACAACAAAATATTCCATAATTTTTGGACAAGTTTGGATAGGTGAAATAGAAAACAAAATGCCAAAAATGCCAAAAAAATAAACAATAAATAGTAAACGATGGAATTTTGTTGAAATTTTGGATTTCAAATATCTCAATTTTTTGATAAAATCTCGGATCCATACAACAAAACAACACAAAAATTTTAAATTTTTTTTTAAAACCATAGACAGGTAAAATAGAAAAATAAGTTTTCAGAAATATTAAAAAATTAAAAAAGCAAATAGTAAACGACGGAATTCTGAAAACGTTTTGTAATTAAAGTATCTCTATTTTTTTAATAAAAATTCAAGACTTTTCCAGAATTCTCTGATAAAATCTATAATCCGTACAATAAAGCACCACAAAAATGTTTAGAATTTTTTTGACAAGTTTGGATAGGTGAAATAGGAAAAAAAGATTACCAAAATGCTAAAAGAAGAAAAAAAAATAAATAGTTAACGATGGAATTTATGAAGAATTTTGGATTTCAAATGTCTATATTTTTTTGAAAAACATTCCATGATTTTCCAAAATTCTTTGATAAACTCTCTAATCCATAAAATAAAAAAACATAAAAATTTCTATAATTTTTTGACAGGTACAGATAGACTAAATTGAAAATAAAATGTCAAATATAAAAAAAATAGTAAACCGCAGAATTTTGAAAAATAAAAAATTCACATATCAATATTTTTTTTAAAAGAACTTTTAGAATTTTCCAAAAATCGGTGGTAAAATCTCTAACCCTTCCAATAAAACATTACCAAAATAACCATAATTTTTAGACAAGTTTGGATAGGTGAAATAGAAAACAAAATTCCAAAAATGCTAAAAAAATAAAAAAGAAATAGTAAACGATGGAAGTTTGTTGAAATTTTGGATTTCAAATATCTCAATTTTTTTATAAAATCTCGAATCCATACAATAAAACAACACAAAAATTTTACAATTTTTTTGAAAACAATAGACAGGTAAAATAGAAAAAACAGTTTTCAAAAATACTAAAAAATTGAAAAAGCAAATAGTAAACGATGCAATTCTGAAAATGTTTTGTGATTAAAGTATCTCTATTTTTTTAATAAAAATTCAAGAATTTTCCAGAATTCTCTGATAAAATATATAATCCGTAGAATAAAGCACCACAAAAATGTTTAGAATTTTTTTGGCAAGTTTGGATAGGTGAAATAGGAAAAAAAGATTACCAAAATGCTAAAAAAATAAAAAAAATAAATAGTAAATGATGGAATTTATGAAGAATTTTGGATTTCAAATGTCTATATTTTTTTGAAAAACATTCCATGATTTTCCAAAATTCTTTGATAAAATCTCTAATGCATAAAATAAAATAAAAACATAAAAATTTCTAGAATTTTTTGCCAAGAATAGATAGACGTAATTGAAAATAAAATGTCAAAAATAATAAAAAAAATAAAAAAACAAATAGTAAACCGCAGAATTTTGAAAAAACAAATTCACATATCAATATTTTTTTTAAAAGAACTTTTAGAATTTTCCAGAAATCGTTGGTAAAATCTCTAACCCTTCTAATAAAACACCACAAAAATATCCATAAGTTTTGGACAAGTTTGGGTAGGTGAAATAGAAAATAAAAGGCCAAAAATGCTAAAAAAATAAAAAAAGATATAGTAAACGATGGAATTTTGTTAAAATTTTGGATTTCAAATATCTCAATTTTTTGATAAAATCTCGGATCCATACTGTTGGAAACTGTTTTGGCTGAAATACAAGAGGGGGTGAATTGGATTTCAAAACTTTTTGAAACAATTTGATATTTTTCAGTAAAATGCAATTCTGTTTCACAGACTGGATCTTTATTTGAATTTACTGAATCAGAACAGTTACATGAAACAGTAAGC
>Ga0209700_106170_pt1 | contig 19001 bp, 7 predicted proteins | sample SiratroredBW_FD_187528 | JGI IMG/M metagenome (GOLD analysis project Ga0209700, IMG submission 187528) | Root nodule microbial communities of legume samples collected from California, USA - Siratro red BW (SPAdes) (version 2) | ecosystem: Host-associated > Plants > Roots > Nodule | place: USA...
TCAGTGCTCAAGGACCAGTCAGACCTGCAAGAAAGACTTGAGCACTGACAATCACATATTCAAGTACTTTATCCTAAAGTTATATTTGAAAGTAACTAATTAGTATAAAACAAGTTACTAGCTTCCTTTACCTGATGAAGATCTCTACAACAATTCCTCCACCCGTTAAAGATGCTAATCTCAAAATCTAGGGATCTAGAAAAAGTTATCAGAATAAAACCAAATTTTAGTATAATCTTAATTAAGTTGAGAGAAGTACTTTTCTCAACTGTCCCTACAAAGATTGATGACAATAACCTAAGGAAAAATAGAGAATAAGGGATCTTTAGAACAAATATGAACTTACTTTGTTTGAGATTCTGATCGGTTAGAAATGATCCCTAACTCCCCAGCTACTGTAGGGTATGATCAGAATCTAAAATAGATTAGATATGAGGAGGAAAATTAGAGAAAAGAAAGAGCTTGAGAGAACGAGAGAGAGAAAAGAAAAGGAACTGGAGGTGCAGGCACACGGCTTTTACTTTTATAAAGTTTCTGTGCCTTACAACACTCTCTCTGTACACTAGAAGAAAATAACTATTTAGAGATCAATATTTAGCTACCAAATGAAATTGTTGTTAATTATAACCAAGACAGTCACCAAATTAAATTTTTGTTGTTAAATAACTACAAAATAGAAGTAATGATTGGATTTAGTGATTAATTAAGTCAAATAATTGGTATCTAATATTAGATATCAAGGTTTTAGTGACCTATGTCATTAGATTCTAAATTGGTATCTAATTAAGTTAGATACTAATTTAGAATCTAATGGTATAGGTCACTAAAACCTTGGTAGTTAATGTTAGATACCAATTATGACTTAATTGGTCACTAAATTTAATCATCACTCCTATTTTGTAGTTATTTAGCAACCAAAATCTAATTTGGTGACTATTTTGGTAACAATTAGTAACCATTTTATTTTGTAGCTAAAAATTGGTTCCTAAACAACCTTTTTCTTGCAGTGATATATATTCAAACACATGGTTAAAACTATTAGGAAAGAATTTAGTTTACAAAATAAATTCAAAAGGTGAACATTTTTATGTGAGCTGTCACATATCTTGAAATTTTAGAGTTCTAAGAAGGGTTGAAGGCAAGTTGACTATACTTTATATAAAATTTAAAAAAAAAAGTGTTAAAGTATGTGAAGGCTTCGATAGAGAGGTTAAAGAAATTTCAAAAATGAGTTGAAGAGACATTATAGGTAGTAACTTTTTTAGGTTGGTTGTGACAACTAGATAGAATATAGTGATATAGATAGTAATTTTTTTGAGGTTGGTTGTGACCACTAGATAGAAATATTGCATATCTGATGCTTACAAGTGCTATAAATTATAATGGTGAATTAATTAATTTGAGATATACTAATATAAATTATAAGTTTCAAGTTTCGTCCATATGATGAAAAGTTTGAAGAACATAAAATGAGTTTCCTTTAATCTCATTTTATGATATTATTAACTTATATTTGTGTCATCTTATCCTGTTTATAGTTTATATTTCTTTTAAGTTGTCATTATAAAAAGAGAGTTGAATACAAATTTTTGTTGAAAAAAATTAAAGACAGAAACATTGAAAAATTCTCTCATAATAATGAGATATGAGTCAAACTCACACAAGGAATTGATAACACCTTCAATCCAAAACCTTAAGCCTGTGTATGTGGGTATTTTTTTTTATATATTGCTCAACTTTCTCATTTTTACTCAATATGAGATTAGACTCACATTTGGATTATTCACAATCTCTTCCTCAAGTGCGAGTCTCTTCTACATTGGTACACTCCCTCTCGAGAATAGCTAAAAAATGACCCTTTAAAGTACCTTTATCATCATAATGGGACATGCTTGCCTGAAAATTCGTTCGAAAAACTTTCGATACAGTGTTATTGTACTCATCTAAGTCGGTCACCATGATGAACCATCGCTCTGATACCAATTGTTGGATCGAGTGCTTACCATTCGGCCAAAAATTATAACCATTAGTCAGAGCACAACTCTTTCTACTTAAGAGTGTAGTAGCCCAAGCATCATAATTCGATTATGACTTAGCCCACCTGGCCTTGCCACGAGATAATTTACACCACCCGCAACAATATTTCAATTACCCATTTGTTTACGAAGAGAAGATGAATAAGGTAAAGAAGAGCTTGTATCATCTCTTTGGCAAATATCTAAACTAAACCACTACATCAACATCATCTTCATCTGTAACAAGTAGTTCAAAACACATTGAATCTTTCTATCATCAATTCTTGGGGTAAATTTGAGTAATATATTTTATATTCATTCTATTATATTTAAATTTGTTTTACAATCTAGTTTTGTTAGAGTTTATAATTAAGAAGTGATACAAAATTCTTTAATCGATGCCAAAAGTCTATAATTGAAACTTACTTGGAGTGAGTCATTATCTCGTTGGTTATGATACAGTGTTATTTTTTTGATAAAAGAAAAAAATACATTTGAGCTAAATATAAAATTATGTGACTTAGTACAAAATTTGAACAAAACCAAACTAAGTTTGGTTTGAATCAATTTTATAGTTTTATTGTATCATTTTTTTTTATTAGTACACATATTTAATTTTATCTTTTTAATATGATAACTTAATGTTATATTATGATGAATAATTTATTTTTATTGAATATAATTAAATATTTTTTCTCTAACATTGAGTATATTATTAAGAAAAAGTTTTTACGCATATTAACAACTTTCTTTTTTATCAGGAAATAAACTATAATAAAATATAAAGGCATAAAGGGTATGACACTTTCGTAACAAAGGAAAAAACAACAAAGTGTTTATGTTTTTATAAATTGTGACATAAATACTGGATAGCCCATATAAACCCTTATACACATATACACACAGAGATACGGACACAGACATACACAGACATAGACACAAACACAACCACATAGACATAGACGCATTGAGACAGAGATACAGAGACACGGACACAGACACATAAACACACACATCACTGAAACAACTCTTTCTTCACTTTATCTATCTATTATATATACTATATTACTCTTCTACCACAAATTTGTAGGTATGAACCGAGTCAGACATACTAAATTTTTATCATAGACATATCTCATATATGAGTGAAACAATTTGTAATATAATAATATTAAAATAATTTATTTCAGGTTTGATTTAATTTGAGTCTTTTCTAAAGTATCAAATTATAAACCAAACCTCTAATTTTAAAAAAAAAATCCAATTCTTTTGTTTTAATTAATTATTGATTTTTTTTTATCAATATTTGTTTTTTTATCAGATCCATTATAAAACATCCCAAGGTAATAACAAAGGTGTTAAGAATGAAGTATGAGTTGTCCATATAAGATATTAGATACCATATTTAACCTAAAATCTTAAGACTATATGTTTATAACTCTTTCTTCTTTCACTCAATTTTAATTTATACTTAATGTGAGACTTTCAACTCATAATTTTATTCTTAATAGTCTCTTTATTGAGTGTGAGCTAAGGTTTATCATAAAATTTTATCACAATAGAACATAGTTGTCTCTCTCATCTATCTCGACAATAAATATTCTCAATTTTAATTTTAGAAAGTATCAATTTATAGTTATATTTTATGAAAATTTTAACTTTCTAATTACAATAGTTATTTCAAAATCTTCATTTTTAGTATAATTGGTGATATTATCTTAAATAAGTATAGATACGGGTTATTCTTTTTTTTATGTGTAAGCTCTCGTTTGTACAAGTATGATTAGTATGATAAATTAGTCTTCATTTTTTATTTTATTTTTACAAATTTAAAATGTAATTAATTAACTTTCATAATTAATTGACTTATTATTATTGGAAATTTTAGATGCGAAACAAATAGAAGATATATAATTGTTTTAAAAACAAACTAGCTAAAGGGAGAATATAACTTCTGAAAAGGTCAATATTATGTACACTATATATAGTTTTTCTAAGCATAATTACGTATATGACATTCTGATCGAGTGCTACCTTTTGCAGTGAAATTATTGTATCATTTTGTTGTCATGGAACCATTTTCCAACTATCTTGGTTGTGTTTTGCTTATGTTTTATCAACCTTGAATGAATGAGTTTTAGATGTATTATTCTTTGCTGCATTTTTATATTTTATGAACAACTTTGTGTCTTTTAATGGAACTCTCTGGAGCTTTTTTTATGAATCTTTAATGGATTTTTGTGTGCAGATGATGTGTATTATCATAATATATTCATGAACATATTCAGGAAAAATACTTGAGAATTGAGACTTAGATGAGTAATTTGGATTTTGAGAATTTTTTATGTTAAATCTTTTTGTGGAAATTTTAATTTTAAACATGATTGATTGGCTGGTAGGCCTAACATAAGGCTCGATTGGGCCTAAAAGTTATAGTGTATTTTAAACGTGGGTTAGGTTGTCCCGCCACATTTTTGTTGCTTGTTTTATTTTGTGTTGTTGTGACACTGTTATTGACTTGATGACTCAGAATTTTAATGTGTTGTGTGTGAATTGGACTGGATCTGTAAGAGTGTGATTGTGGGTCATGTGAATCGTTGAGTCATGTTAGATTGTTGGTGAGTTGTAAAGGTTGTTTAATCATTAAGTATATTAGTACATTAACCTTACCCACCACAACTTCAACCCATAAATCAAGTTATTATATTACCATGATCCGCGTTCATTTTCACGACATTTTAGGATAAAACATATAGTTAGACTCTCGTTGTGTCGTGAGTATTTTTTATTACGAAGCCGCAAATTAAGCTTATGAATCTTCTACTGAAAGTAGGTTGAGACAAGTTTTTTTCATAAAAAAATATTTTTTATAAGTTAAAATTAATTTATGTTAAAACTAATTTTTTTAAAAATTTATATATATATATATATATATGAATTAATTTATATTATTATGGAAAAGTATTTTTTTATTTTTCTTTAGTGATTATGAAGAAACTTGTCCCAAACATTATCCCAAATCTCGGAAATAGCTTACATATTCCAATTACTACACCTTTATACAGGTGTTTCAACACTTATTATAGAAAATAAAAAAGGTAAAGTAATACTTTTACTTTCCTGTGGAGGTGCAAGAAGAAAGTATGAAGGTGTATTAAGAAGCAGTCAACACATTAACTAAAGTTTTTGCTAGTCTTAGGGCTTTTTGAAATCAAATCATTGTTGACCCAAACAAATATCAGTCACACAACCCTTCCCCAGAAAAGTACAAATAACGATCAAGTATTTAAAATTAAAAATTTAATCATAAAATTATATATCGTATATATTATTTGTAATTTAAATTCCACATAAAATCATAGAATAATAAAATTATAAAGATCATCAAATAAAATTATAAAAATATATGATCCTGATAACTTTTTTTTCACTAACTATTTATTTTATTCTGTAAATAGATTCAGTCTAAACCTAATTTTAATTAAAAATTAATTAACACAATTAAATTTTTATTTTATTATATGTGTTGTCAACACTAACACTATCTAATTAAAATTCAAAACATTAAACCCAATTAAGAATAGAACAATTTTCAATTTCAATTCAAATAAAACTAAATAAAAAAACTTTTAACATGTATATATTTTATTTATTTTATAATATTCTTCAAAAAATTTCTTTTACTTTTTCATTTTCAGATAAAAAAATGTATTATATATATATAATTTTAAAAAAAAAAATAGTTCACTAGTAAAAAAATGTCTTTGTCGTCGGTTTTGAAAGGCCTTTGTCGTCGGGTCCTGAACCGATGTTGACCCAGAAGACGTTGAATCAGACGTCGGTTAAACAATCGACGTCACGTAGTTCACCACCACGTCGGTTAAGACCAACCAACCGACGTCGGTTAAATAAAATATAAAATAACATTTCAATACATACCTCTTGTAGAGTAGTAGTGTGGCGGCGACAGCTTTACAAAGAGATTATCTCCAAAAGACAAATGCAGCTAAAAAAACACTTGCAAAAACATCAAAACCAAACAAATAGTCAATAAAACATTTAAACCAGTGAAATGAAACAAAAAAATGGAGAAACGAAACTTATAGCGAAATGCCTACCTCAAACGAACCTTCAACGAGAATGACACTGTTCAAAGCAAGCAACTAACTCTAGTGAAGGAGGAAACCACAAATGAAAGTAAAGGAAGCAAGAATGGAGGTCGAAAAAGGTGAAAAAAGGCTCAGAACAGTGACGGAGGAGGCGCACACAGTGCGAGAAAGAAGAAAAAGTGAAAGGGAAAGCGCACACTGGAGGAATAAATAGGAGGAATAACGTCGGTTGGGAGAGGAGAACCGACGTTATCTCTAATAACGTCGGTTGGGAAAGGCCAACCGACGTCATTCTAACCCTAATTTTAACCAAAATCCAGCCTCTAAATGTTGCTCTACATATGACGTCGGTTATTGGGCAAAATCGACGTCATATAGCCTCCAATTGGTTTTACCTCTCCCAACCGACGTTATCTCCTCACCACTAAAATAAAAAGTTAAAATTTTGAATTTTTATTTTTACTTGGTTTTCGAGGACAGTTGTAAGTGGTAACCGATGTCATGTATGTATAACGATGTCGGTTTATGAGAAACCGACGTCATATATGTTCATTTATTTACAAAAATGTCACTGTATTTTTGTCAATGTCGGTTTGTGATTTAACCAACATTATATTAACGACGTAAAAACCCTTTTTTCTACTAATGGTTTTAACATAAATTAATTTTAACTTATAAAAAATTATATATATATATATATATATATATATATATATATATATATATATATATATAAGTAAAATTTACAATATTACTATTTAACAATTAAGTTCATCATGATCCTCTCTATAATTACCATAAGAAAAATGTATAATCAATATTATTAGTTACATTTAAATTATTTTTAATTCTTTCTATGATTTTACTACTATTTCTTTCTCATTTACTGCAAGTGTCTAGAATTTGTACGAACAAACAGAATAAATACACAATTAAAAATAAAAGAAAATAAAAAATAAAATAAATCACTTTTATAATGTTGTTTAATCCCAAACTATTACATATGATAATTTTATTGATTATCATAGTAATTTTAAAAACCAGATAAACTGGTTTCATCCATTGAGTGTAAAAATATTTACTTTGACAATATAGTCAATAACCTCTAAAAATAATAGCCATTAGTCTCTCCAAACAAGGTATAGTCATTAGTCAATACTAATTTCTCCAATTTATAAATAAGCATATAAATAAAAGTAGTTTTTTAAAAATATTTTTGGTGAGAAGAGGCTAAAACCTCCCACAGATAAATCATATTAATAACAAAAGAAAGAAAGCCATCAGTGGATTATAAGGTCAGGGTCCACAAATTACAGGTATCGTATAGAACGTAATGAAATAAAAACATTCAAAATTCTCAAGTAGGAAATATTAGAATGCATGGTTGATTAAACCTCTCCTTTCTAAGTTTGTTTCTTTCATCATTCGACAAGGAATTACATATTGTCACGCTTATATATTTCAGATACATTATCAGAAATGAATATGAAGGACTTGAAAAGCTAAGGTTTTATAGATTACCAACTATTATAGACCCTTCTATAGTAGAGATATCTAAGGGAAAATAAACCCTAAGAAATCTAAACATATAAACCATTAATTAAAGCATAGTTTCTTTAATATACACGTAGAATAAATAATAGATACGCTTACAATGTAATGAGCAACCACTCAAAATTTACTTTCAAATAATTACCTTAAAAAAACATCATTAACACTGTTTTGATAGATTCGTAACGTAGAATTGTTTTTCACACCCCTTGAAAATAAAGACAGACATATCAAAGCACACGCAAAACATATTTGGAACAAATGCCAATGACTGCAAACTAAAAATAACAGACCCATGCACCCAATCTCAACTAACAATAACATACTCACAATATAATAGAAGAAATCATAATTCATAAACTCCACACTCTCACTCATTTGATTTCTCAACGTTCGGACATTTCCTCACAAAATGCCCTTCTCCGCAGTTATAACACCCTCCTCCACCACCTCCACCGCCGCCTCCGCCGCGTTTCCCATGCTACCTTCACCACCTGCACCACCTCTAACGGCTCCAGAACTACGAGAGCTAACAGCAGAGGTGACGTCGACGGCCGCGGCGCGGCCGTCGTTGCCGTACTCGACGAGGAACTCGACAGACTGGCCGTCGGACAAGGAGCGGTCGCCGTCGGATCGGATGGAACTGAAGTGAACAAAGATGTCAGCGGAGCCGTCTTGGGGAGTTATGAATCCGAAACCCTTGTCCGGGTTGAACCACTTAACGGTGCCGGTGGATCTCCGAGTGCCGGCCATGGGTCCTGAAGAGGTGGAAGAGAACGGAATAGAAGGTTCTGGAAGAACCTAGAAGTTTCTCTTTTGGAGTTTGGGAAAGCTTAGGACGCTGAATTGGAAGGAAGAGCGAGGTGTGGCGATCGTGATTCGTGAGTCAGTGGAAAAGAAAAGAAAAGCAATGTATTAATATACTTAAGTGGGACCCTTCCTCATCTTACTTCCTATAATTCAATCTCTCTTTCTTATCATCGGCATCCAGTTCCCCTCTTCTATCCAAACACGTTTTTCTCTCCTCAAAAGTATCTTTCCTGCTTTCTACAATTATTCTCACGTTCAATTATTTCCTAGACAAATTTTTAAACATAATTATAAAAATAGGTAAATCATATTTGTATAGACAATTTTATTTTAAGGAAATATATAAATAGTCAAACAATGACCACAAAATTATGATAATTGTTACGGATGGTTAAACATATGTTGAAAAATGAAATTGACTAAGGAATTGTTTTAATTAATTATTGTAAATAAGATTGCTATTTAAGTAATTAGCTCTTCGTGATGTGTTTATGTATTTCCTTTTGAAAGGTAGATGAACTTTGAATGCTGATATTTTCATCAACGAGTGATAATGGTGATAAGTCTAGTCGGAATACTGTTCTTTAATTCTTTTTCAATATCATTAATTTATTATTAACATGTTAGAATCCCTTAATATAATAATTATATTAGATTATGCAAAATTGTTGTTACAAGTCTTGAATATCACAAAATACATTATCAATAGGTGAGATCCTTATCTCTTTCACTCTTATCTTCTTAAATGTTTATTACTGGTTTGTTGTTATATAACTATCATATTGTCATATTATTAGATATCATTAATGATGTGAAATAGTCAAGAAGCTGGAAATGTTTATAGTAATAAAGAATGATTTTAATTTTAGGATCATTTTACTCAAGTTTCAAAGAAGAACACCTGGATAAAAAGAACACTTGGATGACTGTGATTTTCAAAAGTTTGTAAAAAACTCAAAAATAAAAATAATTAAAAAAATACAAGAAACAAAGATAATGTTAGGAATTAGAACACCTTATGTAATCCAAATCTATGAGATAAGCAAGATAATGATTTACCACTTCTGACCTAGTCCACAACATAAGAATCAAAGTTGGAAATTAGGAAGAACCTTGTGACACTCAAATTCATAAGATAAGCAAGATAGTAAATCGTCAATTGTGACCTAACTCACAAGATAAGAAACCCAAGAGAAAATTTTCACTTCGCTTTGATGAATCTCGATGCGCCACCAAGAAATAAGTTATGAAGCGCCACTCTAGGATAAGCAAAGGAGAATCATCTCTTGAAATATGACACACTCAAGATTTTCAAAAAAAAAAAAATATTTATCATTCCAAAATCTCCTAAAATGAATACAATAGGTATCCTTATATAGAATTCATTATGGAAGAGGAATAAACAAACCCATTCCTTCCCTAGGTCCAAACTAAACATAAAAAAATAAAAGGGAAACTTACATTTATTTTTATTTTTCAGATCATATCATCCTCCATTTCTTCAAGAAAAAATCATTTGGAATTTTAGCTGAGCTAATCTCCAAAAATCTAAGTTGTTATCCACATGTTCGATAAAATGCCTGAACTACTTCCTGAATAACACCTATCAAAGCTCTGATACCACCTGATATGAAATGCCCAAGCCGGAGGTGTAAAACGGTAGCCAGAAACGTCTATGGTAATGAAGAATGACTTGGATTTTAGGATCTTTCCATTCAAGCTTCAAAGAAGAACTTTTGGATGAAATCTTGATGAACGTAATGATCACACACACACACATATCACTTTTAGTTATCTGACAAACATCTTGGTAAAGAGGTGACTGTAGCACTCACCTGAAACACTTCGTTAAACAATTATAAGGTGTAAAACTATTCTAAAATTGTACCAATGACAACTTTATATATAATTATTTCTAATCTTCTAAATTACACACCGATTTTTAAGATTATATTTAGAATAATAGGATTGAAACATCATTCATCAAAATTTCAATTTTAATAATCTCTCCGTATAAGATACTAGTTCAACTATTTTTATATAAAATTGATCTTCTATTAAAACGTAAGCTAGAAAAGGTCTCAAATTCAACACACATACATTTGAATTCATGCTTACGTATATATCGATTTCTACAACCATCTCATATTACACACAAAAAAAGGTGTACATATTACAATTTTATATCCTTGCTTTATAATATATTTATTTCTTTCTTACACTAATTACAAAAATATTTCTCTATTATATTATTTTACATTATATAGCAAGTGAAAATAGATTGGTTAAGGGATTGTTGTATATTGTTACTTGCAAGAAGAAAGTCACAACTCTTAGCCCATCCAGCACTAAGGGAATTTCCAATTTTTAGGCAAAGCTCAAGGTGGCATGCACAATTCCTTTGAAATCAATAGAATTCTCAATTACATTTGTGCTCCAACCATTACCTGAGAAATATACGAGCACTACAAAAGATCTGGATTTAACGATGAGCAAAATGCGTCGGTAACACCCAAAATTCATTAGTAAGTAAGAATTACTAATGACAAAAAATTTGTCTGTCATTTAGTTGTTAGTAAATTTACTGATGAATATATTTAGTCTATCGGTAATTACCGATAAAATAACGAATATTTTTTTATTATAAAATTTATTATTATTATTATTATTATATTATCATTTTTACTTCTATTATTACTATTCTCATTTATACTGTTTTATTATTTTTATTATCAATTATTAACAGTTTTGATGAAGTTGGAGACAAAGTGTACTAGGTCGTTTAATTTACTGACATATTTATCGATGGATAATTTCGTGTTAATTTTGTCCATCAATAAATTCGTTGATAATTACTAATTTAATTTATCGATAAATTTATCGCAAAATATTTTGTCGCTAAAATTTGTCGGTAATTACATTTTATCGAAGAATAATTTTCAGTTGTTAATAAAAATTTTTCTTATAATGGAGATGATTAGAAAAATTAGGAACATTCATCTAACTTTGATTTAAATTTGGATTTGATTCATGTTCAACAAACAAAAGATAATATATGAGAAAAGTGAACCGTAAATTATGAAATTAATTTCACATTAAAAAAATTTATAAATCAAATTTTAGATTTTAAATAATTTGGAGAAAACAATATAGTGACAAGTTAGGATAAATGAGCATCTCCATATTCTCCCAACGCATTCAAGATCATTTCATCCTGATTAACATCCACTTATTTAATTCCTCAAGGATTAAACCTCGATTTAGCAATTTCTCCAAATTAATATGTACATCATTCTCATGAGACATACAAAATAAAATCAATACAACAAAATTGACAAAGTAAAGACCATGAATACAGTCATAATTTTATACAGTACAACAATGAATTTGTTATAAACTTTGTACAATAAACTAGTAAAAACTACAATGTAGTATCACAGTGAAAATTATGTCGCATTTCCCTTACCTAGTTTTTTAGGGTTTAGGATTTGGAAAATCACAAACTCAATGCCCTTAGCACTCTTCTTCTTCTTTCACTTTCTTTGGTGTGTTATACATTGGGCACCATATATTTCATTCTCTATTTATAGGTGATTTGTTAATTATTACTTCTAGTTCAGATTGAAGTTTCCATTTAGATTCTAAAAGTGATTTAATCTCTACTTTAATTTACTTGATTATGAGGTCAAAGATAAGAGGTAAAATAGGTGTTGACTTAAGTCCTTTTTAGTCATTTTTACTTTTACTCTCGTCTACAACATTTAGTGCTTGTAGATTTTTATTTCATCGTATTTATATATTTATTTAAGTTAAATTCCTATTTTTAATATAATTATCCATAATCGATGGTCATTAGGCAGACCTCTCTCAACTATTTAAGCTTAGCTTTGTTTGGAAATTATTCATCTAAGATGTATATTTTTGTAGAGAATGATCTAATTTGATCACAGTTTAAACTTATTTACAAATTCTTTAGAGTTGGTCAATTTGGAATTTTTAAAATACTTAACTTCTATAAAAATGTTCTCAATGCAGTTAATGTGCGAGAAAAACTATATATATTTTTGTCGTAACCGGGGTCACAACGGGACAATAAAAAAAATTCAAAGAGGAGTTTCTACTATACTTTATTATGAAAAACTATGAAAAAAAACAAGGAAAAAGGAAATAATCTACAAAACTAGATTAAAGTTTACGTGTAGGAAGATATTAACACCCTACAACGATCGTCCTAAGACAATATCTTTAATTAAATGAGTGAAAATGGATGTGATTTCTTAAAATGTTTATTTTTCAAAAAAAAAAGAAATAAAATTGCAAGTAAAAAAAGAAAATAGCCCTTTTTATTTTTTGGGTCCGACAATGATTGAACTTGTTTCTACATATTTTCATTTGCAATGGAAAATCAAGGATCACGTAATTATAAAGAAAACTTGTTTGTTGGGTTGATATTTTTTTTTAATTTAAAAAATCACATTTTTAAGATTTTTATAATTTTTAATAATTAGGTGTGGCATGAAAATGGGGTGTGCAAATAGTCAAGTTGCTGAGTTTAGAGCTCATGTTTTTTTATAATGAGGTGTCATATGAAAATGACGTGTACCAATAGCAAAATTGCCGGGTTTAGAGCCCAGACTTTTTCATAATGAGGTGTGGTATGAAAATGGAGGGCGTGCCAATAGCAAAGTTGTTGGGTTTAGCTCCAATTTTTTTTTTAAATAATAAGGTGTGGTATGAAAATGAGAAGTTACTGGGTTTAGAGCCCTTTTTCATGATAAAAATGAGGTATGGTATGAAAACGGGGTGTGTCATATAGACTCAACCAAGTTCTTTAACTTCTCTCCTTCAACCTTTCTATCTTCTTGGAACCTTTCTATCTTCTTAAACACTAAGTACTTCTCAGAGAGACTTACCTTGATCCATGAGAGATCCAATCAAAAAAACTTTAATCTTCTTTTATCAAGCAATCTCTTTCAGTCACTTTTCTTCTCCACACACTTTCTTTGATGGTCAATTGTGGAGAACACTCAAAATCCTAATTTCTTCATATAACCAACATCCATTACCATCAACTATTTATAAAGTAAATAATCTCCCATGGATCTTTCTATTTTATTAAATAGGCCCATAATTATATAATAATTTTATTGAATTTTACTAATGATTTTAAAAATCAAATAAACACTCGTCGTCTTTATTCATTGAGTATTAAAAAAAATTGCTCGGGCAATATAGTCAATAACCTCTAGAAATAATAGCCATTAATCTCTCCAAAACAAAACAATCTATAATCATTAGTCATTACTAATTTCTTCAATTTATAAATAAACATAAATAAAAGTACTTTTTAAAAAATATTTTTGGTGAGAAGTAGAGGCTAAAACCTCCCATAGATAAATCATATTAATAACAAATGAAAGAAAGCCATCACTAGATTATAAGGTCAGGGTCATATTACTCAACTAAAAAATATTAGAATGCATACACGATTAAACCCCTCCTTTTTTAAGTTCGTTTCTTTCATCATTCGACAAGGAACTACATTTTCACCCGCTTATATTTCCCTGACCCATTGTGCATTATCAGAAATGAATATGAAGGATATAAAAAACTAAGGTTTATTCAGTCACAAAAGTTAAACTTCGTAATTAACAACTGGTCAAGACTCTAGCATCTTGATAAGATCGAAAGCGACAAAGTGGACCTGATATTGACCATCTTTACAGAGTTTGATACTAATGGTCAGAAATGCTCTTATCAACAACAACAAAAAAGTAAATTTTTGTTTACGTGTGGTGAGCACGAAATTGAAGCCCACAAAAGGGACAATTCGTATGTTTAGAACAATAAATCTCTCCGATAAAAAAAGAAGAAAGGTAAAACCCAAAGCAATAGACGGAGAAGATGTCACCGTTCTCCAAAATCACGACCAAAGAAAATTCGTTACCTGACAGGTACTGATGAATGTATAAGAACCAGGTATGACAAAGAAAGCCATAAATTCTAAGTGATGGATAGAAGAAAACGAATCACCAGGATTTCGATTATCAGGAATTACAAGGTCGAAACAGTCTTCAAGTATTCTAAAATCTACGTTGTCTGGTTCCTAATAAACAAAGAATTAGTCTGCGATATATCAAACATCAAATGTATTTAAATGCAAGATTTGGAGAGACGTTGAAGAATCTAATACGACCAATTCAATGGCACATCACGCACTCAAGCACAACAGGAAAATCATTACCTGGTTCTAAACCATGCCAAACTGGCACTATAATAACAATCTCACTACCAAACTACAACTCATTATTTCTTCACGCCAAGGAAAAATTATTAAAGGATATTCACAAGCCACTGGTGTTTCATGGCACTCAAGATTATCCAAATACAGAATGATGACGCCTACTATTATCATAAGCATTAAACAACTGAAGATCCATTTTGGAAGAAACAACAAGAATTACCATATATAATTTTTATGTTGATAATGGAAGAAACAAAAGGAAATGCAAAGATTTTTCTAACAATTATAAAAAATCCAAGGGGTGAAAGCAACCCACGATGCTCTCATGCCCATTATGACATAGGACAACATAAGAACTTCAAGTTTTTCATAATCACACAACAAAGGATTAAGCATATCTATCATGATCATTAGCCACTGATCTGACCATTAAATATGTTATTAAAAATGTGATGTAGCATAATACTTCTAATAAAAAATTGAAAGGCATGATTGTGGTTTCAAATGGGAACCCAAGCTGTCACTGCAATATTAAAGTTGTAGTTTGTGGCAACTGTTTTTGTAAACAAAATTGAGACTGCATTTATTCACAACTTTTCAGAGTATTAAAGTTTAGAAAATCCCTGCCAGTAAAACATTTTAAAAAAATAAAACAATGCCTTAAATGAACAAATTAGAAAAAAAAGAACATCCACAACATTTATTATGTACATGAATAAAGATCAGAAATGACAACATATTATCCACACACAAAACTAGAGGACAGAATAGACTAGATTTACTTATCATATCTTTCAAGGTTGGACCACTGCGTAAATGCCCGCTTCTTATCAGAGCAGATAAGATTTTGCCTCACAACATTTGCATGAAACACAGATGAAAATTAAACTTCTTTCAACTAACTACTTTATGAATATGAAGGACTTAAAAAACTAAGGTTTTATAGATTACCAACTATTATAGACCCTTCTATAGTAGACATATCTAAGGGAAAATAAATCGTAAGAAATCTAAACATATAAACCATTAATTAAAGCATAGTTTCTTTATAAAATATTATTAGTTATCATTATTTTATTTACATTTAAATAATTACCTTAAAAAAAACATCCTTAACACAAGTTTCCATAGATTCGTAACGTAGAATTGTTTCACACCCCTACAGACAGACATATCAAAGCACATAAGTGAGAAGCTGAAATTTGCTTCTGACATGATCAGAATGGCAGTACTGCCACAGGAATACATAATAGTTCGAGGACAGAGCATAGAAGCGAATGCAATGTTTTGCTGAATTAATAAATTGATTAAATTAGCCATTAATTATGGCTTCCCTTGCTTCATATTCGACAGGAGGAACAACCATAATCACTTCATCAAAAGAACCGAATTAGATGAAACAATTAGCAAAACACATTTGGAACAAATGCCAATGGCTAGAAACCAAAAATAACAGACCCATGCACCCAATCTCAACTAACAATAACAGACTCACAATATAATAGAAGAAATCATAATTCATAAACCCCACATTCTCACTCATTTGATTTCTCAACGTTCGGACATTCCCTCGCAAAATGCCCTTCCTCCCCACAGTTATAACACCCTCCTCCACCACCTCCGCCGCCACCTCCACCGCGTCTCCGTATCCCACCATCACCACCTGCACCACCACCACCACCCTGTCCGTGGTAACAATCCCTCGCCAAGTGACCTATTTTTCCACAATTATAACACTCAGGTCCTCCTCCACCACGGCCGTAACCTCCTGCCCCTCTCCGGCCGAACCCTCCACCACGGCCTTCCCCTCCGCCGTAGCGCCCTCTTCCTCTCCCGCCCCCGCCTCGAAAGCCTCCTGGACTGCGAGATCTAACGGCAGAGGTGACGTCGACGGCCATGGCGCGGCCGTCGTCGCCGTAATCGACGAGGAACTCGACAGACTGGCCCTCGGCCAAGGAGCGGTAGCCGTCGGATCGGATGGAAGTGAAGTGAACGAAGAGATCATCGGAGCCGTCTTGGGGAGTTATGAATCCGTAACCCTTCTGCGGGTTGAACCACTTAACGGTGCCGGTGGATCTCCGAGTGTCGGCCATGGGTCCTGGAGAGGTGGAAGGAACGGAATAGAAGGTTCTGGAAGAACCTAGAAGTTTCTGTTTTGGGGTTTGGGAAAGCTTAGGACGCTGAATTGGAGGGAACAGCGAGGTGCGGCGATTGTGATTCGTCCATTCCCAGGGAGGTGCTGATGTGGTGTTTGTTGTATGGATTTTAAGTGATATATTAATATATTTATGTGGAACCCTTCCTCATCCTACTTGCTATAATTTCACTCTCTCTCTCTTTCTTATCCTCGCCATCCACTTCCCCTTCTCTATCCAAACACATTATTCCCACCTCAACAATATCTTCCCTGCTTTTTATAATATTTTTTAAGCTCTTCTGCTTTTTCAAGGAGGCCTAGGCCCAACACCCAATAAAGGGACATACAACCTCCATAGAACTTCTCTTTTTGGAGAATATAAGGTTGCCCAAATTTATGGGATAGTAACAGAATAATTATTTATTCTTTCGCAGTAATATTCTCACGTTCAATTATTTTGCAGACAAATTTTTTAAAATTGGAAAAATAGGTAAATCGTATTTGTAAAGACAATTTTATTTTAAATAAATATATAATAAATAATCAAACAATGATCATATAATTGTGATAATTGTTACAGAATTCAAATAAGATTGTTATTTATGTAATTAGCTTTTCGTGATGTGTTTAATTACTTATCTTTTTAAGATACATGAATTTTGGCTTTGGTACAGGGAGATTTTGATCAACAAATGAGTGATTATAGTGACAAGTCTATTTTTTTTTTCCTGAGTAACACCTTTTTGTAAAAATATAGACCTAACTAACACATTTTTATCGTTTTGTAAAGTGGAAATTCGTTTTAGAATTAATTGAAATTTGGGTTTTGGGAGAGCTTAAATCTAATTCTGATTGGTTTTAAAAATGGAAGTAAGAAATTCTAATTAAAAATTCTACTTTCTAAACTGAATTCCCACCTTACATAATGGATCGTGTTATTCAGAAAAATAAAGATAAAAAAGATTATAGTTAAGGTATCTTTCTAGAAAATGGTGTTCTTGTTGGAAAATACTGATAAGTCTATTCGAAATATTATTCTTTAAATTTTTTATTTAATATTATTAATTCATTATTAATATGTTGAAAGATATTAATATAACAATTATCAAGATTATGTTGTTGTAGTAAGTCAATCTGACTTCATATTTGATTAAGCGTATTATCAACAGCATGAGATCGTTGTGCTCTCCCACTCTTGTTTTCTTAAACATTATTAGCTGCCTGTTCTTATATAACTGTCATTATCGTCAATCTGTATAACATTTAGTCTTTTTAAGATTTCTCAGTTAGGTTTTCAAAGAATAAACTCGGTTTCACAAAATATTTTAAAAAATTTACCACTTTTCCTTCGGTTAACACTATTTTCTTTCGAAGTTTTCCTCACAAATCCTTACAAATAACCTAAACTAATTTTCACAAATAATTTCGAATTTATCCCAAAAAAGTAAATTACCAATGCTAAACAAAAACATAAATGTAAAGCTAATTTAAATTTGATTGCATATTGTTAGCAAAGAGTAAACCATTACTTATCCTACTTGATGAGTAGATGTTTTGTTCATAACATTTTTGTTGTAATTTTATAAGGAAACAAGTTCTCTAGCTTTGGGCTGTTCTTGTAAGGCACAGAAATCTTATAAAAGTAAAAGCCGTGTGTATGCACCTCCAGTTCCTTTTCTTTTCTCTTTCTCGTTCTCTCAAGCTCTCCATTTTCTCTAATTTTCCTCCTCATATCTCATCTATTTTAGATTCTGATCATACCCTACAGTAGCTGGGGAGTTAGGGATCATTTCTAACCGATCAGAATCTCAAACAGAATCCCTAGATTTTGAGATTAACATCTTTATCGGGTGGAGGAATTGTTGTAGAGATCTTCATCAGGTAAGGGAAGCAAGTAACTTGTTTTATACTAATTAGTTACTTTCAAATATAACTTTAGGATAAAGTACTTGAATATGTGATTGTCAGTGCTCAAGTCTTTTTTGCAGGTCTGACTGGTCCTTGAGCATTGAATATATTTGATTATTTATCTTGATTTGATGTGATTTGACCTGATTTGAGTAATGATGTTCGAAAGTAATATGTGAGAACTTTTGATTGTTGTTTACTAGATTGAATATGACTTGTGATAAGAC
>Ga0209700_106171_pt1 | contig 18999 bp, 7 predicted proteins | sample SiratroredBW_FD_187528 | JGI IMG/M metagenome (GOLD analysis project Ga0209700, IMG submission 187528) | Root nodule microbial communities of legume samples collected from California, USA - Siratro red BW (SPAdes) (version 2) | ecosystem: Host-associated > Plants > Roots > Nodule | place: USA...
ATTTAAGGATTTGAAATCATAAAATAAATAAAAAAAAGGAAATGTACATATACTATGAATGAAAAATTTTACAACAACTAACCATTTAAAGAAGTATGAAAATAGGATAGTATTAAATAATAATTAGGTCATGCATCACAAGAAGAAAAAAATCAATAAAAATATTTCACCATATTTTAAAATAAAAATGTATATTTATAATATAAACATTGACATAATTATATTTTCCATCTCTATAGAAAAACACCACTATAGATAGGGTACCATTCGAATCTATAAGTTAATTCAGCAAGTGAAGTTAAAGAAATTGAATTTTTGTTAATTATGAATCAAAATAAAATTGACTATTATGAGTAAAATATTTTAAATATTTGATTTGTTTTAAAAATTTTCCTGGCTATGTATTTGATATTTGAATTGGGTTAATATTAGTTACAAAACGTTGAGCTGTTAAAAAATAGTTACAAAACGTTGAAAATTATTTTTTTTAATTTAAAATTATTTAGAACGTATAACTTTTTTATATTTTTAAAAATTAATGAGTCATTTTATTTTAGTAGTAAGTCAAGTTGGATTACAAAATAATAGACTCGTCGAATCAAATTTAACAACTATTTTTAACTCAATCCTTAATAATGTTAATTAATTCAATTATTGTGAGTAAATATTTCTGAATTAGTTTGATTCACTCACACCCCAAATTATAAGAAACGGAAATTTTAGAGTAGGTCACAATATCAATATTATAAGTAACATAAGTATTGATTAAGTTAACATTATGTAAACATTATAATTCAAATCATATTAGTTTTATAAGAAAAAAAAATTGATCAAATACACTAAATTTTGAATTTATAATGTCCATCAAATTATAAATAATCTTAATTTCCTCATAAACATAAAAGCTAGTGTCAATATTTGTATCATGTTTTTTTAGTAAGAAAAAATTTATAAAGTGGAACAATAAGGGTTGTCCTAATTCATATACAAAAAAAATAAATAAATATAGTTAGGTAGTTTCATGAGTCCAATAACTTTTATAACATAGATTCTAATACCATTTTAAGATAGTAGACTTTAAGTCTAATTAAATTTTACAAAATCAGTTTATAAAATAAAGTTTGTATCCACTTATAAACTATTGAAAAGTCTCATCTCTAATCGATATGAGATGATATATGTTACAAAGATGGTTGAAACACAAATCAAATCTACGATAAAGACAAAACAAATACATGTTTTAACAAAAAGAGTGATAACTCAACTATAACAAAACACAAGTCCAAACCTAAAACTTACAACAATCCCAGTGGATTAGATTCATAATGTACTAGTGTATTGTCATATGTAACAATTCCATGTGATCACCTTCCAACACAATAGGAACCAAAAAGACCATCAGAAATTTATGGAAACTTGTAATCACAAAACACAACATAAATGCTACACATTTGTACAGTATCAAAGATCCCCACTTCCTAGTGTCATGTCCTCATCTCCAAATAAAGCCTTTCTAAATTATTTTGATTTCATTGCTCACTTTTGATGGTACCTTAAAAATTGATAAATTAAGAAGAATTAACTTCTTCTTTAACTTATGTATCATATTATTTCAAAACCGACTTTTCTTATGATTGTCCTTATTAGTACTCCTAGATATGTAAAAGAGATATACATTTTTTTTTTATGAACGGTAAAGAATAAAATTAATAGGAGAACTTTAGGGGTGTTCTAACCCTATTACAAAATATACCTATATAGCTACAACAAAACTCCAATTACAAAACAAATAACAACAGTAATACAGTAGCTGAATCAACATTTTGTCAAAACTCAGGATTAAAACAACAAATAACAGGCCATGTTAACCAGAATGAAGACATGATATTCGCATAGCTATATTCTAGCATGATCTGTTATATTGCAATTCCTGTCCCCCTTATCTCCAATCTTGTTACATCTCAACAAAGAACAAAAATCTATGAGTTTGTTGATTTACTCCAAATCCCAGCTTAGTTTTATAGAAATTGACCTCTAACCCATATTTTCAGTTTTCACCTTGCATAAAGACGGTATATTATATGATAAGTGTAACATGTTAAGGTTGATACCTATTTTGCCTATCTTTATCCATTTTAGCTTACACTTAATTACTGCCTCACTATATCTATTAATCTCTCAACCATCAAAAATAAGAAAGGAAGGAAGATGTCCTTGCTTAAAAAATAAGAAGGGAATGAGGATATCCTTGCATATTCTCTTTGGTTGGTATAATTCTTTTTTCTATGTGTAATTGAAACTTTGTTTTTTATCAATAATTATATTTTGTAAATAAATAATTAAAAAAATTAATATAATAAATATAAAAATAAAATTAATTAGTTTAAATTTTAATATCAAGTAAAATAATGTATTTTATATATTATTATTTTAAAATATAACTTTTTTTATATATTAAAAATTTATAATATTTTTTATTTGATTTAAAATTTATTTTCATTTTAATTTATATTTAAAAATATTGTTTACATTAAATTATTTTTAAAATTTATTTTCTAAATATATTAATATATAATCAAAATTTTCAGTACATAAATTTTTCATTAAAATTCATTTTTTTAAACTATATTTCTGTTTTTTTTTTTCTTCGCATCCTAATCTCATTCCAAAGAAAGCCTTAAAGTTTATACAATTAACATCAATCAGACTGAGACAAATACATACTGCCAAATTAGCATCAACTTGTTTTTTAAACAGTGTTAGTCACGTGACACGACACTACAATATTGTGATTCTTCTTTTACTACACAGCTTTCATTTTAGTATGAATTACATGTTAATCTAGTTATCACAAAATTAATATCCACTTAAACACTAACATTTGACTAACACTAAAGTTAAACGTAATGTTGTTTTTTATAATAATGTTCATAGTTCGGGTAAGTATAATATATATATATATATATATATATATATATATATATATATATATATATATATATATATATATATATATAGATAATTGGGGTTAAAATGTGGATTTAAACTGTACAAAAGGGAAATGTAAACAAATTTATGAGCATCGAAGATTTTGAGGGTTGTGCAAATTCTTGGCAAGGTGCAATTAAGAAACATGATGAACTAAATATAGCAAAGAGAAATGTTAATTATACTTATAAATAATGTAACCTAGAAATATAAAATATAACATCACAGCTTTTCGTACCATATTAAGAATTAAATATGATGGTGTCAACCACTGTACTGGTGCCATTGAATCCTACCAGCATATATCTTGTCAAAATTAAATTAAGCAAATTAAGAAAACTTTAACTGAAATATACAAACCCTAAAGGCTCTCTAAACATATATGATTGAGCCATAAAATAATGCAAACAGACGCTGCTCACTCCTAATCAATACAGCACACACCATAAATGAAATTGGAGATGGAACATTAATTAATGAAACTTCACATTTACAAGATCAGAAAAATGAAGTGTATCAGAAAATGATATCCAAGATAGATTATAAGAGCACTAGGGGATGTTGGTTTTGTGAGACAAGAAGGACCTATCATATTAATGCTGCCTCATTTCCAAGTAATAAGTGGGACTAATCAACATTTTTATAATAAAGGGTTTATATCTAAAGCCAAGCCAAGTGTTGAATTCTGCATTTTTCTCTCCACATGTGGGTCAGGACCATTCCTTGAAGTTTCCCAGGTCCCAGTACAGTTGTGACAATTATATTATTTTTATGGATTCTGATCATAGAGACTTCTTATAGTTTTATTTTATTCTCACAAAATCTTCTGCCAAACCAAAATATGGATTACATGTGTACACAAATATTTTCTAAGCATCTTAAGAAAAGATATCTACAAATTATAAGGTATCCACAAGTTTTTATCTGGACACATACCAATTATGCAGTTTAATTATGAGGCAGGGACAGGGCACTGACACTATTAATTGTATTTTATTTTTGTATATATGCGCTTATTTTAAAATTAAAAAGAGACAATAGTTTAATATTGTCCTATACTTTATATTCAAAAAAGAGTTTTCTCACTATTATTGTTAATTGCACATCCAAATTACGTTGTAAGGAAAAATCTATAACAACACCTTGTGACAGAAGAAAAATGTTTGGTTTCATTTATAAAATAGAATCGGACAATTAAAGCATATATTTTTACTCATGCAAGATTTTGTGGATAATATATTCTTTATTGAAAACAAATTGAGAAATCTTAAAAAGTTGACAGATTCCTAGTTTCTGGCTACTTTTTATGGGAAATCATTGGCTTCGTGATTAAACCCTACTCATCGAAACGAAGAATGATAGTGAAATCCAATAATCACATGATTAGTATAATATTGTTAATAGGATTTGGAACAAAAATGACTCAATTTTCTCTTTTGCATTACTAATATACCATTCTGTTTTACCTTAAAATTAAATTCGAAAATCACAAAATATATTGACAAATAATAAAAATCTAATCTCAATTAGGTATTTAAGTATTAGTTTGATTTCATATTGAATAAAAATAAGAAATTTAAGTAATATATAATAAAAAAAATCTATAAATTCAATGCTTTATGGTTTAAGATTATAGATGATATTTCTCATATGTGGATCATATTCTTATCTTATTTTTATTTGATTCATTCGATATTTATTTTTAATTTTTTGTTCATGAATATTTTTTATTCGATGACATTGTTTCTAAAACTATGGCATACATTGGTAAGTAAACTCTTTGCCTTGAGGATGATGAGAGGTAGGCACAAGTCCCCGTGTGTGTAATCTGAAAAAAGAAATGAGAATCTGATATAATAAGAGATTTGTGTGGATTTGAAACTTGTGGTGGTGGGAACTTTTGCTTGGCTTGTGATATTAATATAGAGCAATTTGGAAGGGATGATTTTGCTTTTGGAATCGTATTGAGTATGCAACTCTGTAAGGGTTTGCATGTGCCCACAAATCTACAGTAGATACCATATATTCCCTACATCTCTCTCCACTTCCTTTTGTCTTTCTTTTCCTATTTCTTACTATACAACGCACACATACATGAGCACACAATCACCCTCTTAGAGAGAATCAAAACCCATCAACATAATCCCATGTTTTCTTCTCCACTTTCTTCATATGATCATTATCTCCAATGAGGTTGCTTATCATACTATATTCTTTTTTTCTGTTGTAAAAATTCAAGGAGAAAACATTTATCAGATATCACTTGTTGGAAAAATTCAATAGGAGAAACATCCCAAAACCTTAAGACATTGGATCGTAAACCATGGACTCTTATATCACTTGTTGGGAAAATCCAAGAGGAAAAACACCAGGGAGATCTCACAAAAATGAGACAGGAGTCAAACCACATAAGAGAATGATACCACCTTCAACCCAAAACATTAAGACATTGTGGATTTTCTTTCTTATATGTTGTTCAACAATCTTATTTCTACTCAATGTGAGACTTAAACTCACACTTAAATACCTAACACTTTTCTTACTAATTTCTGTTTTTTTTTTTATTCTACAAATTGAAGCATTTAAGGTAATAATCCAATGAGTTAATCTCACAAGTTCTTAAAAATAATCAAGATAAATTTTGATTAATGGTGAATTACGTTGAAGACAAGTATAAGTTAGATTCCTACCTTGAACACAATACAATAAAAAAATAAAAAATAAACTTATTATTTTAACGTTTTAAATGGAAGATATTATTATGATATTTCTTATATGAATTTACTTTCATTAGTATCTAATATTTGTTTTCATTTTATTTGTACATATATATAAACATTATAAAGTTAATGTTATAAATTATTTTTCAGTATGTTTTTAATAAGTCTGAATATTTTTTTATTGTGTAATTTATAACTCGAAATTTTGGCTCTAATATTTTGAACAATTATTCTATTAAGAAAAAATTACTCACTTTGATTCTGATACTAATTATATATATCGTTAACTAAAATCTATAACTGTTAATCATAATACAAGTTCTACTGAAGAATGTAACGTTGAACTGCTACAATTTTATACTTGTACTGTAACATATTTACTTTACATGTAAATAAATTATATGGAATAGTTATACCTTATTCATTATTAAAAAGCACTGAACTCTAACCATGTTCTTAAAAAAGTTTCGGATTGGGAGCGAAGCTATTCCCGTCCCTAATAAGCTCACCCACTGATTTATACAATTTCTTTTACATAAATATTAAATCCATAATTAATTATTGTATTAACACAAGAAAAATTAGTAACTTTTATCACTATACACAACTATTTTTTTTTTTTCAGATAATGGCATTTTTTTTCCATCGCTCGTGAAGTTCACTTTCAAACCTTTCATACCAAAATTACGGGAGCAGAACGCAGCAAGCTATAACTCTTTGTCAGCCCACAAAAAGACCGTTTTCTTTTCTTTTTCTTTATATTAAAGACACATTTAATTATATAAATATTTTTTAAATTCTTAATTGATGAATTAGTGTCTCTAATTAAATAAATTAAATTATTATTATATTTATATGTTAAGTTATTCTATTATAATTAATAACTAAAAATTAAAACTTAATTTATAAATATTAAAATAATTTAAGTTACAATAGTTTTATATTTATATTTTCAAATAATATAATAAAAAAATAATATTTTAAATTTTAAAAAGTGACGGAGTTTCACGGGCTAGATAGAGCACGCCACTTTGTCATGCCCCTACTTTTCCCGTTTTCCTCCGTTCCCACGTTTTACACGTGTGATTCCTAGTTAATTGTAAAGGTGAAAGCATATGTTTGTTCAAATAAATAATATGTGAAAATAAATCTTTTAATGTCTTAGCATTCAACATCTTCAATTACAAGCAAAAGTTCCATTGTGGTTTTCCAAAATACTACCTTTAGGTTTGAATAATAGGATGAACAAAATGTGTATTCTTTGTTATCCATTAGAGTTAAAAATCAAAACCTTGATATGTGAACAAGTGAAAGAGACGCAAGATTATGTGTTTACCCTACCAATTTATTAATGGGGTTATTAAATTAATTGTGATTAGAAAAAAAAAATATTGTTTAATGACACCTGAACATGATCAGAAATAACGTACGTGGCATGAATGTATTAGCAGTTTGACAAATGATGTTGTTTTCATATGCTAAAAAAAGTGGAAAGTTAAAGGAGAGGAATTAGGTTTACGAGAAAGAATTATATAATGAAACATCGTATTTTCACAACTAACAAATTAATTTTTACAATCATGTGAGAATTATTATTTTATTTTTTATTTCTTTTATAAATATAAAAAATTATTTCTATAATAATTATATTACTTCTAAATAAAATGTGAAATGATAGGTAAAATTGTCAAAATTTTATTCTTCTTATATAATTGAATCACCTGATTCATGATTTGATTGAATACGTTTTCCCATAATAAATCATAGCTAAGTATGTGATTATCTTAATGCTTAGTATCACGCGCAATACAATAATGATCTCAGTTGAAACTATATTTACGATGCAAACTAGCCTTAGATTTTACCCTTGACTAAACGATTCAAATTGTTGAAGAATTAGTCCTAGATTAGAAGTTCGTTCAAAAAGCTTGAGATTGTTTCTTACGTTAGATTGTGAAACTAAAATCCTTTGACAAAATCAAAAGTTAAATTAATTAATAAATGCAACGTAAAATTATACATGGGTGGGATTCCAATGTGTGATTTCAGAAGTATATTTTAACAATTGAATCATGAAATAAAACAAAATTAACATATAACATACCTTTTGTAGCTAAATTTTGGTTATTATATCACTTAATTGTAAATCCAATTTCCCTAAAATTTTGTTGGAAATAATGTCGAAATATATAACACAGTAAAAATAATACATAGTCTCATAGGTGTAGTGTCACTCTCGATTATAACATCAATTATTAACAAATAATTGGTTTAAGAGCTGTGGAAGCGAGTTTTGAGTTAATTTTACTTAATATATACTTTTAAACTTTTTTAGCTTAATTGTGTTGATAATTTTATAAAAAATATTTTTTATTGGTTAATGAATTTTTTTTTGAAATTGATCTAAATCAATCAAATTGAATTATTTCTGCATTTATAATATTTATAAAAAATTAGAAATGTTTCAACGTTAAATCTATTAAATAATGTTATTAAGATTAATAACTATATTTAATGTATTGTTAATCTTAGAGTTCAAAACTCTCTCACATATATTTAAATTATTTTTAATCTCAATTTCTAAGTGATCATACTTATATTTTTCATCCTTGAAAATATCTTCTATGTACTAACATATTTATGGCTTTTTCAAAAACATAATTTCTAGAAAATATAATTCCGAAAAAAAGTGATTCTCAAAGATGAAGAAAAATCAATAGTTTAATGATTTTAATTAAGATTTGAAAAATACTTCATTAAAAAAACAACTATAAACTCGATTACTTTACACAAAACGGGTAAGAAAAAGGTTGAACAGCAGAAACAAAACACCAGCACTATAAGGACGAAAGATTTATTATTATTATTATTAAATATTAACGAACGAAAGAGGGTTTTTATATAAAGTGGTATAAAGTATGTAATACATTTAATTTTTCGAATTGGAGAAGGGTTTTATCTCTATTTCTATTATTGATCTTGATTGGGAGTAAAAATATATACTTTCCTATGTGAAGGTTACGAAAAGAGGAAAAAGGATGCGGAAGGAGATTATTGTTTCAAAATATAGGTTATGGAGAATATGGGTTATGGAGAAGTATTGATCAAGAAAATTTTAATAATAATGAATCTAGATGTGGACATCTTAGAAATCATAAAGGAGTATAAACATGTGTAATGATAATAAGAGAGATTCAAGATAATGGAGGAACATTAAAAGTGTATGTGGCATAAGAAAGAGAAAGATAAATGGTTCAATGACAACATTAAGTGGTTAAGAGGATACATGATTAGGAGAAAAACTCTTAAAGGATAAATATCCTAGAGTTCATCCTAATTCAAACCAAAAGGAGTAAAATTAGGAGAAATGGGAGAATGACAAGAAGGAAATTGGAAATGGAAATGTGTTGAAGAGGACAATGATTTAGATGGTTGAAGCCTATGTTAGAGGATATTTTGCATGTGTGTAACAAAAAGAAATAAGGAGCATAAGTGGGTGTGGAAAAGAGAGGAAAATTTATGATATACAATAAGTTATGCAAATAAGAAATTAAGAAATGAAGTTAAAGGGAAGGAGGAAGAGGTATATACCAAATTATGGAAAACCAAAACAATGCCCATTGCCCAATTTTTTGCATGGATAGTATTGAAGATTAGGATAGCAATGTATGATAAGTTACATAATAGAGGAATACAAATCAATAATAAAATAAGTGTTACGTATAACACAAATGATAAAACTATAAGTCATTTATTTTTCACTTGTGGGGTAACATGTAAAATTTGAAAAAAAAAAAAAAGTAGTGATTTTACATCATAACACAATCAATGATCATTTTCTTGGATTTGATTTGATGGACTTAAGTAGAAAAAGTAACCAAGTCTAGAAATTTATGTAAATGTCTATTATATGGGACATTTGGACCATAGAAATAATATTATTTTTAGAATTAGTAAATGTGACATTGTGAAGGTATTCACCCTTGTTCATATTAAAACATGATCAGGCATAACAGGGAAACACAACAAAACAAATTTTTCTTACTCTAATTGGTGTCTAAACCTAATAGTTTGTCTAAAAGCCACTAGTTGAGCACAAGTAAGCATCTTTCGAGAAAATTGTTAAAAATTATAAAAGGTAATTATGTGTGAGGGTGAGAAATAAGTTGGAATTTTTATGTTTTTTAGTTTTTTCTACACATAATGAAAATCTAACACAGATAATTAAATAGCGGGAACATAAGTGAAATCTAGAAAAGGTAGTATGATTTGTCTTATCTATAGAATGATGATAGAAGGTGTGTGTTTTTTTTAATAACAAATACAATAATAATATTATGCACAAGGGTATATTACGAAAATATGCATGTTTTAGGAAAATGATATAGGGATATTAGCATACCAATGATCCATTCATCAGCAATTTGAAAGCATAAAATTGAGAATCACAAAGCCAAGGTGTATGAGCATGAAGAGGAGATTGTTTTGGAGGAGGAAGATTCTAGGCCATATGTAGCACACAAAAATAGAGAATAACCAAATATTATGCATGCAAAATGGTAAAGGGACTTGATAAAGTAGACATCATACTGTAAAAAGACCATATGGTGTAAAACTATAAAACAAGAAACAAAAACATCTCTATATAACATGTTTAGTAAAAAAAATACATTCAACAAATAGGAAGGAAGATTTATTAATCTAGATAAACAAGTAAAGAAATGCAGATTTATGAGTAGTTGTATAAAAAGAAAAAGGTTTTAATATATTTTATCTATTTTGAGAGTATCATATATTAAAATATGAGGTAAATTTGTATTTAAAATATGGTGTATATTGGTTTAATAATGTCGATATGTTACACGATCATGTATGTAATTCATTTCACACATACACAACATAAAACATTTGATGTAAGTATTGTATAAGAGCGAAAACACCTTTTCTTTAATTGATGTTAGGCATCACTATCAACTTTAACATATTAGTTAAGCTGACACTTTAAAGATCAACAATCATATGTTATGACATAAAATATTATTAAAAGGAAAAATAAAATATACAAAACTATGGGGGACTAGATCAAACCCATGACAAGAAAAGATGACAAATACTCCTCAACCAAGCTAAACAAAACAAAATAGAAGGAGTTGATACCTATTATAAAAAAAAGTCTAATTTAATAACAACATGTAAATCATCATATCATTTAAAATCTAACTTATTCTTGAGACCCAACGAAGCTAGCTTATCAGCACAATGGTTTCCCTCACAGAATATATGAGAAACCTTGAACTCAATTTCTTTACATATCTTTATACACTTTCTCCATCTTCCTCTCAAAAACCAGGGAATAAGATTAAACAAACTAAATGCTTGATAAAGTAGAAAAGAGTCACACTTAAGCCAAATACGTCTGAAGTCTTTGCTCCAAACAAGCTCAATAGCCAAAATGACTCTCATAATTTTAGCATATAAAAACTTTTGTAACCCAAGAAAATAAGAGAAATTGTCTATATATTCACCCATGCTATCACGAAAAATACTTACACTTGCCGAAAAACCTAGACACCCTCTAACATCATCATCGGTGTTGACTTTCACCCAATTGATATGAAGAAATTCTCAAATAATCTGAATAGAAAAGATCTCTTTAAGACGACGAATAATGATATCAAAAAACTTCAAATAAGAGAAATCAACAATGTCATTGTAGATGTGCTTACTGAAAAAAAATTAAAGAAATATATGTTAGATTAAACAGCCGTATGCATGTTAATTTAATTTTTGTTAGGAAATGCTTTATTAATGGAGAGAATATCCCAATGCTGAACTTTGTTAATAAATAATACTTCTTTTTATAACAATTTGATTTAGGTAATTGACTTTCAAGTAATCTTTAATTAAGAATTTGTATGTAGTTACTTGGTTAGGACGTGTGTCTAATGATCTGAAAATTAGACCTTTCTTTAATATTATATTTATTCAAACTTAACTAATGTCATTCTGTAACGGAATATTTTTATTGTTAAAACGTGACAAAACATTTATATATTGAAGCAATTAAAGGAACCTAAACTGTAGCTGATAAACTTTGACTAAACAGGAAATAAGAAACTTGCATTTGTTGACTTTGGCTGGCTTTTAAATTTTGTATTGAATACCAGAGATAGTTTTTCTTCCCTCAAATTGTTTACGCAATTCAATACACAGTATATCCAAGGTTTGATCCGTGTCAATTACTGACTTTTGTTGCCTAAACTGATTCTTTAGCATAAAATTTTAAGGTGAAAAGGATCTTTAGTTCCTCCTTTTAAATGCCAGATTAAATTATTATCAAAAAGCATTTGAAGTCACTATAATTGGGTTAATAGAAATTAATTTGAGTAGTTTTTTTCTGATATGTGGCTACCACTATTTAGTAAAACAAAAACTATGATATGAAAAATATTTGAAAATATAAGACTGACTTGACAATAAACTGAAAAAGAAAGAAGAATATGTCCTGAGTAAGAATCTATATGCATTAACAGAAAAAAAAAAAAAAAAAAAAAAAAAAAAAAAAAATATAAAAATTAAAAAAAAAAAAAAAAAAAAAAAACCTAACATATTAACTATAATAACATTTGCTGATAAACAAATACTAAAATATCTTTGATCATAATTGTAAAGAGAAAACTCAATTGAAATGAGTAGAGGTCCCAGATAGGTATATAGTTCAATCCAATTGTCAAACAGTTTTGAAGTTGCAACCAATTAGTTCTAAGTGGATGCAGCAAATGGAGGATAAAAAACAAAGTAAATAAATAATCAGTGGCCTTTTTAGGTCAGCAATTCCATCAGCCCCCAGAAGATTATTAGAAGATTAGAAGAAGAGGAAGAATGAAAAGGTAAAGAAAGTAAAGAGAAAAGAAAGGGAAGGAAGCAGATCCCCAAATAACGTAAAGCAACAAAATCATATTTTCTCTTTAACCATAACACTTTGTAAATGTTTATAAATCTGTCATCTGCTTAAGCAACAAATAACATACTTTTGGTGGGGTTAGTGGGGTTTCTTGTAATTTGTAAGGGTTCACATGTCTGGCTAACAAATTGGAGGATATTCTAACTTTCCACCACACAAACAACTCATAAAATATGACCCACAAAACATGCGTGAAACAGTTCAGTTAGATCATTTGGTATCTCTAAACAATTAATTATAACCCCATTATTATTATAATCGTAATTTGGTATCTCATGAAGGTGTGTACATTGTTTGAGCTATCTCAATCTTCATGTCTCCCTTCATTAATTAATCAATATCTTATTACTTTTAGATTTAGATCAAGATAAAATAACTTTGTGGATTCTGATTATTAACTGGATCAGAAGTTACCTGTTTGAGAATTTTGAGATTTGAAACTCATACATATATATCAGTTGATCTCATACCAAGATGGTTTTCAATGTTCTAAAATATTCATTATACTGAATTTGATTTATTACTTTCCCTTCTCCATAAGTTACTAATTATATGGAATTTTACAGCTGGTGCTTTTCAGGTCAGGCCCTTTAGGGTACTATCAGCTGAGACAAATTGACCGAGAACTAGGAAACCACATGCAGAGTGGAACCTACTTAAGGCTTTGTTATCTTTTTTATATATTTTTTTCTTGGTGCACAAAGCTTTGTAATCTACTTTGATCAGTGTAATCAAAATAATCTTATATAAAAGGGCTCTAAAAATACCCATCAAGTAGAGAAGAATCAAGAGATTTAATTAATCACCTATGTGCCACTTTAGAAGGAGGCTATATATGCTGATTGCTGAGAGACTGAGAAGTGCCAACCTCATCATCATCCTCGGCATATATAGCGTAGCACACACTAATCAATTTTTTAATGGAAAGAAAGTTTGAGCAAACATCTAGAGAAAAAAAATGTATTCGAATATTCAATGAGAGGTATATTATTTTATGGACGATGAATAAAAAATGTGCATACATAATTTGCAGCCAACCTTGTGGCGCGTGGCTACGTAGAGTCTTCCAATACAGCTTATTTAACATTTTTAATGAGAGACAATCGCTTTCAGAGATAGTCTCCAAAGTCCGAATAACAAATGGGCAGAAAATGAATAAAAAATGTAATCATTATTGAGTTAAAAAAATGAAGTTGAAGGGTAGAGAAGGAGAGATAAGGAGCATAGAATCTAGGCGTATATATATAACTTAACATTGAAATCTATACACAATCTGATCCAGCGATGCAATTATTCCTGAGTTCTGCTAGAAGCTTAAAAGAGAGCACACGAGATCTCTGATTTCCCAGCCAGAAATTAAGTGGAAGCTGTTCTTCCGGGATTTGCCAAAAAGCCACAAGCTATACCTATCTCTCTCTCTTTCTTCAGCACAAAAAAAGAGAGGAGAAGAAGCATGGATGGCAGTTATTTTGGAGAGCCAAACATGGGAAATGAAAGAGTAAGTGGTTCTTCTTCTTCTTCTTCTTCAAGAAAAGGGAAGAAGAACAATCAAGACAAGCCAAAGCAGCCACAAAGAGGATTAGGAGTTGCTCAATTGGAGAAAATCAGATTACATGGTCAAATGGCCTGTGGTGCCTATCATCCTCCTCTGCACGCTCCTTACCCTTCTAACTTCAACAATGTAAGACCCTTTTCTTCTCTCTCAAAACTACCAAACTTTTTGGCTTTGTCGAGCAAGAAAAAAACAATCTTTTTTGGCTTGGATTCGGAATTCCAATATTGGGAGGTTTTGTTGATTCTTGGTCAACATGCAGGAAGATCCAAGGGTGCAAACACCCTATTCATCAGTACCATCATCATCGTCTTTTTCTTACTCGTCCTCATCTACATCATACTCAGCTTCATATGGATTTCAACCCAACATTGTGGTATGTCTAGTTTTGGCTTTTCTTGAACCGATCCCTATTGATTTTACACTTCTACAGCATACTATAGCTTTATTTGTACATATATATGTTAAACTTAGTTCTTTTCGTTTCTTTTTATGAGAGAACATCTTCCACACATATTTTCATAATTGTCAGTAACTACTACTGAAAACAAAATATATGCAATTAGTGGACTGAAATTGTCCCCGAAGCAATTTGATCAAGGTGGTTTGTTTGTCTAAACATTGTTTTATTTTCCGGGAAATGATTGACATGATACGTATCTTCTTGTTATTGAAAAGTATATGTACAGCATAACATAACCCTAGCAATCTTCTCTTTGATTCTGAATTAATTTTCTCCTGTATATGTGTTAGGTTGATTTGAAAGTGCTAATTAGGGTTGGAGGGGGGTGTTCTGCTAATTGAAAAGTATCTGGGTTATAAAAAGTTATCAAAAGAACCAAAAAAATGTCATTCAAATCATCTTTGTCGTTACAGTTTTGCTGATTACTTTCACATCTAATGTTGCAAAAAAGTACAAGTAATAATTCTTCCTCTTCCAACATGTCCATGTGAGTGTAGTAACACACATACACATATATATTGAAAGAGTGAGTTTGGATCATGGATCTTGAAATTGGACATCACTGTTTGCCTATGCAGATGTCCCTACCCGAATATGAAAGAACAAGCATTAGATATGGAGATTCTCAGCCAAGTAATACTGCAAGGTACTTAAACCTTTCAGCCCTATTAGACCCTTTTCGTTAATATGAGTAAAGAGCAAATGTGTTAATTATATATACTTGTTGGATTTTTGTTCTTCTCTTTTATTATTTACCATGGAAGAATTTATAGGCTGATATACATGTTAAATTCTTTGGTGCAAACCAGATGGGAACATGCCAATTCCACTGCTCAAACGAGACCTTTACTTAACCTATATGTAAGGAATCCTTTTCAAATTGCCTATCTCATTTGATATACTAATCATAATACATATATTTGGCTTGGCATCCAATAAATAATTCACAATGATCTTCATTATGTTGATTTCTATTATAGGACTCACAACACATAGATACCAAGAAGCATAGAAGTGGTTCCGTGGGAGCAAGCAGTCAGAACTCTGAATCAAGTGACTCTCAAGAACCAGATTTGGAGCTAAGACTATCTCTTTGATCTGCCACTGGAAGAGTGGCAATTCTAGTAATTGTAATGCTTTTATTTACAATTATGAATTGCAAAAGCACATGAACAAGCCAATGTGTTTGTTTTAAAGTTTCATTGGGGATCATACTCTTGTGTAGATTGACTACTCTTTGCATAAAAGCAATGCAAACTTCTCTTTTAACGTAAATCATCAAAGAAACTGAAGAGAAGTTATTTTTTATGATAGCTAGCTCTTATTTGTTTGATTCATTTCTATTAGTTAGTATGCAGAATCTTTCATGAATTCAAAAATCTGTCTTCGTTAGTAGCTAAAATGCAGGCTCCATGTGACAATTGGTACTGAAATGGGAAGGGATTGATCATGAAAAGATCACACGGAATGAGAAATATATTTTCTTCATTTTCTTTTCTTCAACCAATATCGAATTGGATGCATGTTAGAAGGTCATCCAAAATTACTTTTGTTTCAATTTTATGTTTGAGAACATCATACTGTAGCATTAAATCCAAACTAACTAGATGTTAAGATTCTTCTACAAATACTTTGTCACACTAACATGCACACGTTCCTACGGTAGTTGGATACTTTTTTTCCAAATATTTGTAAAAGAAAATAAGATAAAAAAAAATGTCAAATAATTTCTCTGTAAACTAATTTTGTTTATAAGTAAGTTAAACTTTTGAAAAAGTTAATACGAGGGAGTTTCTATAAATTAATTTATATAAAAAATAATTTTATCTTATAAAAACCTTATTTATTTTGTTTTCCTATTTCAATCTTTTAAAAGTATTTACAAGGAATCGTATCTAACCATATCCTCAAGTTAAATTTCACAAGGTTCAATCTCCCACATATTTGAGGTTCCATAGTCTCTAATTAAGCTCAAATTTAGTTACCACTTGGTAGCTCCTTGTGAATGAGTTACATTGGCAAATTACTGTGCAAGGGGTGATTTATGTAGGTGTAAAGTGGATTTCATGCGAACTTTATTTAAGTACAATTGAGCTATGCATTCTCAGTAGTCATGCTGATTAAGAAGCTTATGGAAAAACAGCATAAAAATGGATAGAAATTTAATCCAATAAAAATATTTTCACTTAAACTTAAGTAAGACATAAACTAAACTAAATATGCAAAAAATATTTTTATTCTCGTTTTTATACTCTACAAGCTAATCTTTTCAGCAGCATGATTTCATTATTTCCATCTTGATTCTTCTGCAGTTAATTAGGTGCATATATAGAATCTGAGCTCTATTGTATTCACTTAGTATTGAAGCATTGTTCATGAGATGGAGTTTCTGCTTCTGATCAATATATGCCCCCACCCAACAGAAAATTGAAAAATGTAATGTGTAATCTACAAAATAGTATGGAAAAATTATGTGTTTGTTTGTGAAGGGAGGTTCAAAGTGTACGTAAAACTTCTTTTATGAACTGATGATGAATAATGATATTATTTACTAACAGCCAAGTGCAGATAATAATAATAATAATTCTTTGCCATTAAATTTCTGCAAAGATTCTCATTTATCTCACATCAAAAGTCTGCTTCATAGCAGCCAGTGAGAAATTCGTTTCTCACGTGTGAAAATGGCAAAGATTGGGCAATGAAACTAGAAAATACACGTTGAGACAGGAAGTTAATCAACGGTTAAGTTGAAGATTTTTGACAAATGGGGAATTTTCGGTACATATCAACACTTCAAAAGCTTCTTAATTCGGTTACTTTCTTGATCTGGCAGTTTATGACTTTAATTATAAGCTGCTTTTAAGTGTCTCTTGTGTGACTTTTTTTTGACACGATTTTGACTGAGACATTGAACAACAAAATTACCTATGCATCTTCTATTAGTAGACTTTTCTGCTTAGTTTTGTTTTCTTAAATCTTAATCTGTATTAATGTAGGTGTGATCACAGTATGTATCTGTGTATCAGAAAGGTAAAAGTGGTTACATTTGCTCAATGGTTTTGTACAGTAAGAATGGGATATAATGAATAGTAAGACTAGTTTAGAAATACTTATAATTTTTCTTTCATGAGTTAAAACACTCGTCATAATAATATATGAGATATTGTTAATTTTTAAAACTTGAAATTTCGTCAGAAATATGTTATTAAAAGATATTTCAGAAGTTTAAAAGACAAAAATGTATTTAAACTGAGATTTATCTCAATTTCTTAGAAGATGTAAAACTAAATATACCAAAACAATTAAAACACAATATTTTTCCGTAGTTAAATGATTTAGAACTAACTTAACTGGTGATAGCCAAGCTGGATTCTGTGGAAATGTTTGAACAGTGTGTATCTTGTTTATAGCTATAGATGAACATGTCAATGCAATTAAAGTAGGCTACTTTTACAATATTTCCGTAACAAGGTAACATATGTCCAGAGTGTTAAAGCTATGAATGAATCAATTTGTAGAGGCAAATGATGGAAATACAGCTGTATTAATGTCAATCAGTGAAAAGAATAATGCAGACAAAATAGTTAATAGAGATCACTCCACCAAGTGGATCCTATTAGATCAAACATGAATAATGATCATAAAGGCTATATCTTCCAAATTGATTATTAGTGCTAACTCCATTTTGACTCTATGCATATCTTGCACATAATTTTCAAAGAATCTCAAGTTGAATTCTGCTTTCACATCAAATATATACTTTTGCAAAGATATATAAAGAAAAATGTGGACATCTGTTTCAATGAAAGTGCATTATAATTGCGGAGGACTTTAACTGTAATGTTTGAAGTTGAGTTCCCAAAATCTTTGCTTTGGAGAAAGTTTTAATCTTCACCTTTTAAGTTAAATTTTTTCTGGGAGAATAATATATCAGGTAAGTGTTAAAAATGAAAAATAAAAATGGAATGACAACTTTATTTTATTTTTCAAAAATTCAATACACTCCATATGTAACATACTATTAAGCATTTAATGCATTGTTCACGTGTTTTATTTAAATAAAAGCATAAATAGTTTAGATTAAAGAAAAAAAAGTATAATATAAGAAAATAATAATTTAGAGTATATATAGTAAATATTTGAAACGGAAAATAATATTAAAAAATTAAAGTTAAATTACTTAAGATTTAAGGATTTGAAATCATAAAATAAATAAAAAAAAGGAAATGTACATATACTATGAATGAAAAATTTTACAACAACTAACCATTTAAAGAAGTATGAAAATAGGATAGTATTAAATAATAATTAG
>Ga0209700_106172_pt1 | contig 18999 bp, 10 predicted proteins | sample SiratroredBW_FD_187528 | JGI IMG/M metagenome (GOLD analysis project Ga0209700, IMG submission 187528) | Root nodule microbial communities of legume samples collected from California, USA - Siratro red BW (SPAdes) (version 2) | ecosystem: Host-associated > Plants > Roots > Nodule | place: USA...
TCTTTTTTTTATTATTTAAATGATAATAATATAACAAAACTAGATATCAACCCTTTTATTTTAATTTTTGTATTTATTTTATAATCTGAATTAATTTACTTGCCCGGACGAAATTGGGTGTTGACAAAACTAACAGTCCAAACATTCATGATCAAATGTTTTTACAGAAGATCATCAACCTATTTTGAGTCAGCCATCACGAGTCATTTTTTCACCCTGTGATAATATTGAAAATAATGTTAATAATGACCATGAAATAGACATCCATATCCCTGAAGAAGTTTGTTCTCATAGAGACTAAAACTTCAATGAAAATCATGAAACAACACAGTCAATTCGAATGAGTACCAAAACAAAAAGGCCACTTGAGTATCTAAAGATTATCATTGTAATCTCAATGTTTCCAATACATCTTCTAGAGTTAAATATTATTTGAATTCTGTTTTGTCTTATAATAAATTATCACCTTCTTATAAATCTTTTGTTATGTTTATTTCTTCACATATTGAGCCAAACACTTATTCTGAAGCTATGAAATATGACTATTGGAGAAAGGCTATACAATGTGAGATATGTGCTTTGGAGTCAAATCAAACATGGGAGATTGTTCTTCTTCCCAAGAACCAAACTGCCATAGGTTGCAAATGGGTATTCAAAATAAAGTATAATGCTGATGAGACTGTTGAAAGACATCACAAACAGAGGGCATTAACTACCTTGAAACTTTTCCTCCAGTAGCAAAAATGACCATTATAAGGTTGCTTCTTTCTCTAGCTTCTATTTATAACTGGAGTTGAAAACAGTTAGACATAAATAATGCCTTCTTACATGGAGAGTTGAAAGAAGATATATACACTGTTGCTCCTCCTGGATTGACTTCTATTCCACTAGGACAAGTTTGAAAACTAGAAAAGGTTTTATACAGCCTTAAGCAAGCTATTAGGGAATGATTTGCTAAATTGTCATCCTTTTTTATTTCTACGGGATATACTAAATCTATGAATGATTATTCCTTATTTATTAATTCTTCTGAAGGTTCTTTTACAACATTATTGGTGTATATGGATGATATAATTTTAGTAGGAAATGATAAAGAAGAGATTGAGTGAGTTAAAGAAGCTTTGAATAAGACATTCAAGATCAAGGATCTTGGTGATTTAAGATATTTTCTTGGTTTTGAAGTAACAAGAAGTAAAAAAGGGATAATGATGAATGAAAGAAAATATGCATTGAAATTATTAATAGATGCAGGTCCTTTAGCTTGCAAACCTGCAGTCACTCCTATAGACAATCTTGTTAAATTGTCTTCTACTAGAAGTGTTCCTTTCACTGATGTTCATGCCCTATAGAGGTTGATTGGAAGACTTATGTATCTTACTAATACCCGACCTGACATAACATTTTCTGTTCACCAACTTTCTCAGTTTCTTGATAAGTCTACAATTGCTCACTTCAATGCAGCAATTAGAATTCTTAAGTATATTAAAAGAGCTCCAAGTCTTGATTTATTTTTCTCTTCCAACAGTTCTGCCCATCTAAAAGCCTTTTGTGATAGTGATTGGGGCATCTGTAGTGATTCAAGACAATCATTGATCGGTTTTAGTGTGTATCTTGGAAATTCTCTTATATTCTAGAAATCAAAGAAGCAAGGAACAATATCAAAGAGTTCTTGTGAAGCTGAATACAGGGCAATGTCCACTATTACATGTGAAATTCAATGGTTAGTTTATCTTCTTCAAGATTTGAGAGTTTCTATTGAGCAACCATCTCTTTTATATTGTGACAATGACTCAACAAGATACATTGTAGCAAATCCAGTGTTTCATGAGTGTACAAAACATATAGAAATAGATTGTTTCACATTGTTAGACAAAAATTGAATACGGATCTCATTCATTTGCTTCCCATTTCCACCATAGAGCAACTAGTAGACATTTATACCAAAGCCTTAGGTCCTCAGTCTTTTAAGAATATTTGTTCTAAGTTGGGTCTCATTAATATATGCTTCCCAGGTTTTAGAGGATATGGATACAAGACTTATAGAAGGAAACTAATATCAATTATGTGACTTTGTCTTTATGATAGGATCAAATTGTTAGAATGAAACAAATATTAATGATTTGATTTTGTCTTTATAACAAGAATCAAATGTTTACTTTTTGTTTTATGACAATATCAAATTGTAATATTTTTCTTTATTTTCTTTCTTTACCTATATCAAGAATGGCTACATTACTTGTATATATTCAACTCTTGTTTTTCACCAATAAATAGAAAAATAAAATATTTCATTCTCATATCCTTTGTTCATTTTTGTTCATCTCTTTATTTTCATAATAAATTTCTATATATTATACAAATAATTCATAATATAACATATCTTTACTTTTTAAATTTCAAATATGTTAACTAAAATCATCCGATAATACTATAATTTTAGTTTTGTTTCTCCACACTAAAGTCGTCAAAAGTGAGCATGAGTTTGGTTTATCCAATTACAAATAAATCGTACCACGTTAACACTATTACAAGGGTTTTGATTCTCACTAAAGTTGTGCAACGAAAGTACAATTTTTTCTTTGCTTTTGCTCACTAAAATCTCTTTGTCACATGATTTTGATAAATTTAACCTTTACTTAAGAAATCATGTCATTGTCATACAATTTCACTCTAATAAATTATGTCTAAGTAGACACGATTTACTTATTTTAATAAATAAATTTTTCTACATATTTTCATAATTATATTAAGTAGACACGATTTACTCATTTTAATAAATAAATTTTTCTACTCATTTTCATAAATACAGATTCAAGTTGCACCATTTTATTGCCTTTTTCGTGTAATTGGGATATTGTACTATCCTTAACAACATTTTCTTATTATTTTTTATTTTTTCTAATTTTATAAAGACAAGAAATTATTACACTACTTTTAGTATTTGTGCAAGTTACCTTTTTAATTTTTTTATATAATTCAAATTAAAAACTATTTAATATTATAAATAAAAATAATTAATGTTTTATTATATAATTTTATGTGAAAATTACACATATTAGAAATTAAAAAAAGGAAACTCAATTTAGTATTTATTGAGTTATTTTTTTAAAAGACTTATGTAGTTAATATTAAAAAAATTAATATTATAAATTAAAATAAACAAATGCTTTATATTATATAGGAAAATTACACACTTGACAATTGTAAAAAAAAAATTACAGTAACAATAATTTAATTAATAAATAACAAGTTAATTTATAAAAAATAAAAGTTAATTAATACTCATTAAATAAACTAATATAGATAAACAAAGAAACATATAAAACTTTAAAAAATAAATATAAATATTAAAATTTTAATAATAATTTAATTATTTTTAAAAAAATTAAAATTATAATTACATAATAATAAACAAACTACTTTTGTAAAAAAAAAAAAACTTTAAATAACCCATTAGGTAAAACTAACATTTATGTTTATAAATTATTTGCATAATATCTAGAAATTGATTAATTAAGTTTGTTGTTAAAAAAAATTTACGTATATTTTTAAATAAAACATAAGGTGACTTAAAACATTTAAGTTGTAACCCTGCTAACGTTTGAAATAATTAAGAAGAATGAAAAAAACTGAAAATAAAATTAAGAAGTAACCCCCAACGTTTAAAATAATTAAAATAAAAAAGTTTGAAAATGAAATTAAGTTATAACCCCCTCAAGTTTAAAATAATTAAAGAAATAAAAGAACAAAAATGAAATTAAATTGTAATTTTAAATCCCAAATCCTAAACCTTAAAATGAAATTAAAATGAAATTAAGTTGTTACCTCCATAATGTTTATAATAATTAAAAAATAAATAAAAAGTGAAAGAAGTTGTAAACATATTAAAAATAAAAAAAAAAAGGAAACTCAATTTAGTATTTGTTGAGTTATGTAGTTAAAATTAAAAAAAGTTAATATTACAAATTAAAATAAAGAAGTGTTTTATATTATATAGGAAAATTACACACGTTGACAATTGTAAAAAAGACACTTACAGTAACAACAATTTAATTAATAACTAAAAAGTTAATTTATAAAAAATAAAAGTTAAATTTCAGTAATACTCATTAAATAAACTAATATAGATTAAATAAATAAGAAAACATATAACACATAGAAAATAAATATAAATACTAAAATTTTAATAATAATTTAATTATTTTTAAAAAATTTAAAATTTTAATTACTTAATAATAAATATTTTGTGAAAAAAACCTTTAAATAACCCATTATGTAAAATTAATATTTATATTTATAAATTATTTGTAGAATATTTAGAAATTAATTAATTAAGTTTGTTGATACATATGATATTATTTTTATATATTTTAATAGTTTGTGAAACGTGTACAGAATTTTGACATGTTTTTTAAATAAAACATAAGGTGACTTAAACATTTTTTTTTTCTTTTTTATAGAAAAACATTTAGGTTGTAACTCCCTAATATTTAATGAAAAAAATGAAAATTAAATTAAGAAGTAACCTCTTAACGTTTAAAATAATTAAAATAAGATTAAATTAAAAATAAAATTAAGTTGTAACCCCTAACATTTAAAATAATGAAAGAAACAAAAGTATTGAAAATGAAATTAAGTTGTCACTCCCTAACGTTTAAAATAATTTAAAAAAATTAAAATAAAGTTGTAAATATATTAAAAATTAAAAAAAAACGAAACTCAATTTAGTATTTATTGAGTTATTTTTTTAAAGTTTTATGTAATTAAAATTAAAAAAAATTAATATTATAAATTAAAATAAACAAATATTATATATTATATAAGAAAATTACACACGTTGACAATTGTAAAAAAGAAACTTACAGTAACAATTATTTAATTAATAAATAAAAAGTTAATTTATAAAAAATAAAAGTTAAATTTGTGTAATACTCATTAAATAAACTAATAGATAAAATAAATAAGGAAACATATAACACTTTAAAAACTAAATATAAATATTAAACTTTTAATAATAATTTAATTATTTTTAAAATTTTAAAATTATAATTACATAATAATAAATAAACTACTTATGTGAAAAAAAAACGTTAAATAACCCATTAAGCTAACTTTTTTTTTTTGTAATAATGATATTCAATATGATTTATTTCCTCTTTAGGAAACATAAATTCCTATTTTATTATATCTTGCTACAATCAGTAGGCTTAAAGGACAAAGTGCGAGACTCAAGGTCATATCCTATGAAGAAATAGGTCTGAGCCAAGTTTCCTATAACACCTTGTTCCTGTGAAACCATTGTTAAACATACCACATCCTTCTCCACCCAGGAGAATGTATTCACTGGCTGCAAATTCACATCCCCTCCCTTAAAATGAGCTGTGATAATGGGGAGTTTAATATTATTGCCTCTGCTTTCAAAACAAAGGCCAAGAACACCCTTAGGATCACGCACCCTCTTAGCCATTATTACTTTACCTAAAGCATGTACCAAACCACTATAAACATCAGATGGCAAAAGAGTAAATGTTGTCCCAGTATCAATGATTATATTTCCTTCTGTATCAATACCCTTGGATGCATTTGCATATTCAATCCTCTCTTTTCCTACGCTAAGGGCCTCCAATGTGAGGAAAAAGCCACCATGATATACTTTAAGAGGAGTTGTAACGACTTCAGGACCAGAAACCAAAGAATGGTTTCCAAAATTAATCTTGCTGGTGGAGTTCTCATTCATGGTAGTAGGAATCAGACAATAGGAGAGTTTCTTGCCACCAGATAAATGAGGACCCAATTGAGAAATTAGTGAAAGGTTGCCACCACCAAGATCAATTATGCCTGACCCTGACGCATCAAATATGCCAGTAGTATCGTGTGCACAACCGAATACAACATTTGGAAGAGAAATTGGGTTGCTGATGCCTAATTTTAGAGTTTCAAAAGCAAGGTTTCCCGCAGTGTGAGAACCATCTGCATAAGAATAACTATAACCACATGTCTTATTGTGACATTGTGCATTTTTGGAGCCTAGTGGGTTGCTACAAAGTGTAGGTAGGCATGGTATTGTCTTGTATGATTTGGAACGGCTAGGGTTAAAGAGAGGAATAGTTTGATTGTAACAATGTATGCATGGCAAACATTGTGTCCACATAAGGTCACTACCCGTGTCAGCTATGCCAATTACTTCAATAGGTGGAGTTCCAATGGAAATCTTCATCAGATACTCTCCACCACCAGGTTTCATAGGGGCCTGTATACCATGGTTAAGGTTATCAGCGACAACTTTGAAATGGCCGATGCGCTTGAATGAGCGTTTGAAAGCATTGTGCAAGCGATCAAAGTGGGTGATTGAAGGGTCGTAGAAGGGAGATAAAGGGGAATCACGGTGAATGAGATGAAGAGAAGTGGCTTGAGAGAAGATTAAGAAATCAAGGATTCCTAAGAGACTTAGGGCAAAGTAAAGGGATTTTGATTTGGCAGTGATGGTCATCTTTGGCTATGAATTAAGAACAAAATAGTGGTGGATCAAATTGTGCTACTCTTGCTTCTGAATTTAAAAAGACAAGGAGAGTGAGAAATCCATGGTTGGAATCTCGAAAGGGCCCTCCCACTGTGTTCTCTGATTTTAATTTGGCGATTCTGACATTGTAATTAAAGCAAATTCTGATGGATAAGGAATACTACTAAGAATATAAGAAAATTTTCAGTTTAATTTTTGTGTGAAATGTTTAGAATGGTGTATCTTTTTTAATTTCAGATTAGTTGATTAAATGAAATTATACAATAAAGATATGATTTTAATTAACTAATTAATTGATTAATTAATTTAAAGGTGATTAATCTTTCTTGGATTTCATAGAAGATGGAAGACTAACTACTAAAGATAGAAGACCAACTACTAAAGGTAACTTTTCTTCAGGTAACCATTTTTTCATTTAAATTATCACAACCCAATTTTACATGAGAAAATAGAAATCACTCTCAAATGGTGGAGTACAATAACTATTTTAATTAATCAATTAATTAGTTAATTAAAATTGTATCTTTATTTTATAATCTCATTTAATCCACTAAAATGATGTTTTATTTTCACCATTTCATATTTCACATCTCACATAATCTTAAATTAAATAATGCAATAATGGTGATTTATTTATAATGATATCTTTCGTCTGCACAATTTATTCACATCTAGAATTAAAAAAAATATATATACAATTTTGAGAATGTCACAAAAATATTAGGCTAGTTTGGAAAATTTACCAAAAATATCTTTGCTATATTGGTATTTACGAATACAAAAGAACCAAAGAATATAAATTAGTTAAGTGTTCAATTTTATTAATGTTTGTATTACTTTAAGAATATAAATTAATAAATGTGAAGTATTAATTAAAATTTGTATTACTTCTGAATTATAATCAATGTAATGCATTTTCTGTTCAAAAATATATAATTAATATTAGTTTGAAAAATACATTAATATATTTTGAGAATGCAGTAATAAAGTATTTCTTCTGAATTATAAAAATATTTCTTAATACATTTAACATTTAAAGTACGGGTAGAAATATTATTTTAATGTAAATTGTTCAAATACGAATAGTTAGTATTAGTTTGTCAAATCTATTAATATTTTTTGTTGAAGCAGTAAAATATTAATAATAATAAATACAATACATTAAATTTATAAAATTTAATAAATACTTTTTTAATTATACATTTTCACATTATATTAAAGTAATATTTAATTAATGAATTAAGAAAATAGATTTAGGGGAATAACATTTTTTTAGACTGAAGTCACATTGCTGGATCAGACCCTTGCGAATAGGAGTGTTAGAGTAAGATTCTGAAAGAACATTGTATAAATGTAGAGAATTAAACTTGTTCTTATTAGAAAAAGTAATGATCAAAAGGTAGTTCACCTATTAAATAGAGCTGTAATTTCGAAAACTGACGGTCGAGTTTGTTGAAGATAACGAGGAAAGATTCATATGTTTGAAGATTTTTTGATAGTCAAAGTCAGCAAGAATAAAAACTTATAATTATTTATTATTATTATTCATTATTTTTCTTATTATTGAAATTATTATTGTTATTGTCATTAATTAGATAGATGCAATTTGATTTTTTCTATTCTAATAAATAAATGAATTTACTTGTGAATCGTGAATGAACATTATAAATAATTGATAAATTTGTGACAGCATTAATTAAATTAAAATAGTTTTCAATGACCTTGTCCTTATAAACTGAGAGAAAGTGACAGCATTTCATCTTAATTCATTGCGAAGATAAGATGGGCATGAGCCCGAAGTCGCAATCCCTTTGCCTTGCCCTAAGTCTCTTAGGAATCCTTGATTTCTTAATCTTCTCCGAAGCCACTACTGTTGATCTCATTCACCGTGATTCCCCTTTGTCTCCCATCTACGACCCTTCAATTACCCACTTTGATCGCTTGCACAATGATTTCCAACGCTCATTGAACCGCCTCAACAGTTTCAAACTTTCTCTTGGCAACCATAACCGTGGCAACGCACGAGCCCCTGTGAAACTCTATAAGGGAGGCTACTTCATGAAATATTCCATTGGAACTCCACCAGTTCAGATTACCGGCTTTATTGACACAGGCAGTAGCCTCATATGGACACAGTGTCTGCCATGCATACACTGTTTCAAGCAAGACACTCCTGTCTTCAATCCTCGCAATTCCACATCATACAACAAATTACCATGCCAATCCCCATTTTGCAGCTCCAGATATGTAGAAGATCCAAAATGTGACCAGAATGGCACATGTCACTATTATTATCATTATTTTGATCATTCTCACACTGCGGGAGACCTTGCCACTGAAACCCTAACCATAGGCGCCCAAAACCTAATTACTTCTCCAAAGACTGTGTTTGGGTGTGCACACGACAGTGCTGGCTCATTTACGGCGGCTGCGTCAGGCCTCATTGGTCTTGGTCGTGGTAAGCTTTCCCTAGTTTCTCAACTTGGTATCAAAAAATTATCTTATTGTCTATCTCCCTACATCAACGTCACTAGCAAGATTGTTTTCGGTGAAAATTCTGTGTTTTCTGGGGCTGATGTCGTTACTACTCCTTTTCTAACAATTCCTTCTGCCTTTTACCGAGTCACATTGGAGGCTATAAGTGTAGGGTCAAAGAGGATTGAATATGTATCGGAAAATCAGAAGGGTGGCACAGAGGGAAATGTGGCGATTGATTCTGGAACAACATACACTTTTCTGCCACATTCCCTTTACGATGGTTTGGTATCTGCTGTGGACAAGATAATTAAGGATCCGCAGGTGGCTGACCCCTATGGTATTTTTAAGCATTGTTACAAAGTTGGTGAACCAGACAAAATCGTATTTCCCTTAATCACAGCACATTTTAAGGGAGCGGATGTGACGTTGATGGCAATTAATATATTCTTATGGCAGAAAGAAGATGTGGTATGTTTGGGGGTGTTTCCCAGTGACGTCGGTTTCTTTGGAAACATAGCTCAAAATAATTTCTGGGTTGGATATGACCTTGAGGCTGGTACTGTCTCCTTTAAGCCTGCTGATTGTTCCAAGTGAGTTCACTCTATTCATATCATTTGTCATGAAAATTTACAAATTGGATCACCTACGTTAGTCAACCTAAAATATTATCAGAAATAATATCCTGTGAATTTTTATTTTATCAAATCGCTTCATCAAATGCAATTTGAATTGAGCGTGATCTAATCTTACCAATATTATAGTCAAGATGTAGCATTTTTTTACTTTTTATTTCTCTCGATAATAGCATTCTTTATTTTTTAATTTCTCAAATAACATTCTTTATTATTTAATTTCTCAAATAACATTCTTTATTAGTTAATTAAAATTAAATAAAAATAATATAAAAATAATTGAATTAATTTTTTTTTTAAATTAACACAAAAAAAACATGTCCCAATTGGAGGGTCAACTTTTTGTCATTGATTATGTTTAGTTTTAGACAAATTTTATTTTATTTTTGCTATTAATTATTTAGATTTTTTTAACAAAATAAAAATATAATTTTTAATTCAAATAACAGTTTTATAATTTATTATAATTTTTTCCTTTCAATTTCAATTTTAATACAAAATATAATTACAAAATTTTATATATATATATAAATATATATATATATATATATATATATATATATATATCAAAAATCAATTACATCTTTATTAAAAATCAAATTTCATCTTTATAAAAAATTAAATGATATCTTTATCAAATATCAAATGATATGTTTATAAATAATCAAATGATATCTTTATCAAATATCTTTAATATAATTTATTATGCCAAATTTAAATTTATTATAAAACATAAAATAAAATAATTTATCATTTATTTTCTATTATGAGTAATTAATTAAAAAAATCTATAAAATATTTTATTTTATTGTCTTTGTATTAATTGTTTTAAGAAAATTTAATTCAATTATTTTTATATTATTTTTTATTTAATTTTAATCAACTAATTATTAAAAATTTTAATAATTCTTAAAAACACAACATAATTAAAGTAACCGTACAAAAACAAAATATAAAATAAATAAAAAAATAACACAATTATATAATCATACAAAAAAAAATAAAAAAAACGAATAAAAGAAAAATAAAAAAGAGTACTATTTGAAGAATTAAAAAATAAAGATTGTTATTTAAGGAATTAAAAAATAAAAAGTACTATTGAGAAAAATAAAAAATAAAAAAGTACTATTTAAGTAAACAAAGTCCAAGTTGTGAAAAACAAATATTTAATCATATCAAAGAATTGAGATGAGTTAGTTATAAAAGATTTGACTAATTTACATTAAACTTCAATTCACCATTCGTTGCTTGTAAATAAAACTCCAATGCTATTAAAAGTTAATTAATTTCATGCGGTTTAATATGACATTACGTGATATGAATAATTTACATGCTCATTATTTATTACATAATTTGCCTTGACGAAAGCATGTTAAATTTACTTAAGAATTAAAATTCGTATGTAATCTCGAGAATTTTTATAAAGTGAAACGACACACGTCAAAACCTTAATTCTTACTTAGAGTTCTTTGACATGGGAGGGGGGCAGTAGATGAGATGCGCAAGTACATATGTGTCCATCTTAACACAAGGAAAGGTAAATAAAACAAAAGAGATAAAGTTTTCTCTCAAAAGAAATTAATATTCTCAAAGGCTAAGCCTAGCGAGTATGAATGCTAGTGTACACTACATGATCGAGATGTAAACAGATGACCCCTGTGTCGGTTGCTATGTTACCATCAGAGCCACCAACTTGTGTAATTTAATAATGGTGATTATATATATTTTATAATGTAAATATTTATATACATTTAGAAAAAACTAGATTGAATCCAAGACAATTCAATGTTAAAAAGAGATTTTGATCACTATAACAAAAGATGATTGCACAGAGAAATGATTTTAATTAATATCGTTAAGAGAAATGATTTTAATTAATATCGTTAATTAAAATCGTCAGCATGTCACTTATATTTGACCAGCCTGAAATCATTCTTAGGTGGAAGGGTTCATTAATTTGAAATCCTATCTAGCTGGCAGAATTTGCCCATTTTGGTAAATAAATTTTTTTTTGCCCATTTTAGATATTAATGTGAAAAAATACACCAGAATGGAAAAAAAGCTTCTAATAGTTTTATCTTTAATTTGGGTTATGGGTTTTGTTACTGACAATATTTATCCTTAACTTTACTTTATCTGTTTGACATTTTTATCTATGGTGTTTAATATATCTATCTCATGATAATCTTTTCAAACAAATTTATTTAATTACTATAATTATCTACTAGAAGGTACGAATCTTTATAATTGACTTGGATAACTAAATTATGATTTATTTAATCCAGAGTTGCATTCAAAACTTAATTTTTTATTAAACTCAGAGTTGCAGATATTGCATATGAGAATTTATTAGTTTGCCAAATTTTTATAAATTGAGTTGAATATAAATGAAATAGGTGTACAAAGTACATACCTGTAATTCAATCAGTATTTTGAGCTTTATGGCATTCTCTTTGAAATGTTTTTGTATACCTTGAAGTTTCGAAGCGACGTGTTTTTGTAGATCAAATTACGTTATGCCTTGGAGATCCAAGGAGGCATTACTTTGTATATCGAATTAGGTCATGTCTTGAAGACTTGAGGAGACATGCCTTTGTAAATCAAATTAGGTCATGCCTTGAAGATTTGAGGGGCATGTCTTTGTAAATTGAATTAGGTCATTCCTAGAAAAGATTGAGGAGGCATACTTTTATAAACTTAATTAGTTTATGTCTTAGAGATTTGAGGAGACATACCTTTATAAATCAAATTAGGTTATGCCTCGGAGATTTGAGGAGGTATACCTTTATAAACCGAATTAGGTTATGCCTTAGAGTTTTGAGGACACATATCTTTATAAACAAAATTAGGTTATGCCTTGGAGTTTTGAGGGGGCATACCTTTATAAATTGAATTAGGTTATGCCTCGAAGTTTTGAGGAGGCGTACCTTAATAAACTGAATTAGGTTATGCCTCGAAGTTTTGAGGAGGCATACCTTTATAAACCGAATTAGGTTATTCCTTGAAGTTTTGAGGAGGTGTACCTTTGTAAACCGAATTAGGTTATGCCTCAGAGTTTTAAGGAGACATACATTTGTAAACCGAATCAGGTTATGTCTCGGAGTTTTGGGGAGACATACCTTTATAAACCGAATCAAGTTATGCCTCAAAGTTTTGAGAAGGCATACCTTTATATATCTTGTAAGAGACATGTTAGTACCATTCAAACATATTTATTCAAGGCAAAATATTAGTTAAAGAATGTGACCTCATTAAAAACCCTTGAGAAAATTTTCAAAAACTCAAGAGAAAATAGTGTTGCTCTATGCTTACAAGAGTTCAAATAAAAAATGCAAGTAAAAATATAACCGAAAACACACTATTTAACTAAAATAGAACTTCAAGTTTGTTGCATTCCATGTTTGTGGGATAAGTCCACCATCCAGAGTCTCCAAGTGATATGCTCCATTCCTGACGACCTCTCTTATTCAATAAGGTTCACTCCACTTCGGGGCGATTTTCCATTGCAATTAGCTATGTTTTCCTTATTACTAAATCGGATACTTTAAAACGCCTAGGTGCAACCTTGCTCTTGTATCTCACCTCTATTTTTCTCTTGTATCTCACCTCTATTCTTCTCTAAATTCTCTTACATTCCCTAACATCGTCTATAAGATATAGGTTGACCCAAACATCTTTTGAAGCCCTAGGTGAAAAGTTTGTAACTCTAAAAGTCGGATCAACTGTCTTTATATGTATCAGAGCATCTATTCCATACTCTAAGTTGAAGGTGGTCTCTTTGGTTGTGGACTGGGGAGTAGTATGGTAAGACAACAATATTCTTAGGATCTCATCAGGGAATCCTCCCTTCGTCATCCCTAGTCTTTGTTTTATGCCCCTAGGGATGACCCAATTTGCTATTTTTGTTTATCCATTGATTTAGGATGCTCAACCGAGGTGAATACCTACTTGACCTTTAACTCTTGGCACATCTCATTCATCCATTTACTCATAAAATGGGTTCCATTGTCTAACACCAGCACCCTTGGTACACCAAAATGACAAATGACATTCTTCCATACGAAACTTTGAACCTTTGAAATAGTTATGACATCCATAGACTTAGCCTCTATCCACTTGGTAAAATACTCAACTGCTACAATCAAAAACTTCAATTGCCTAGTCCCAAGAGAGAATGGACCAAGGATGTTTATTCTCTATGTGTGGAAAGGCCATGGTGATGGAGTGCAATTCTTTTGGGAGTGCGTGCTGCCAATATGCATGTCTCTCGCACTAATGACATTTACGCATATACCTTAAACAATCATCTTTGATTGTCGGCCAGTAACATCCGACCCGAATTACCTTAAGTGCTAACGGTCGTCCTCCGACATGCTTTCACTAGCCTATTCATGCAATCTGGTCATGATTTTTTCTACCTGCGGTGTTAAGACACATTTGAGTGGAGGGTGTTTGTAGCCATGCCAAAAAAGATAGCCATCAATCATGAGATATCGAGAGGTGTTCCATTTTACTTATTTGGAATCCCTTTGATCCTATGGTACTAAATATAAGGAGTCATCCAAGTTTCTTGACTTCCTATATGCAGGGCCAAAACTAGTTCTTCCTCCTTTTTTTCTTCACCACTTATTATGGACACCTTCAGTGTCTCTTGTATCACCCACTGACTTCCTCCCTTTGCTGAACTAGACAGTTTAGAAAGTAGATTGGCTCGGGCTTACTGCTCCCATGGAACATGGATTAGCTCAAAAGAAACAAATGCATCCGCTAGGTGACAAACATACCTTAGAAATTTGGCCAATTGGGGATCCTTCGCCAGATAAATGCCTAACACTTGACCTGTGATCACTTGTGAATCACTTTTCGCCACTAGCTTTTGCGCTCCCATTTCCTTTGCTAGTAACATGCCAGCAACAACTACTTCATATCGACTTGGTTATTACTTGCTTTGAAGGAGAATTTCAATTATTATTCTATAATAACTCTATCTAGACCTTTCAAAACGACTCTGGCTCCGCTGCTCGTTAGATTGGAAGTTCCATTTATGGAAAGAATACATGCTAAATTATTGACTTGGTTAATTCTGCCAAAAAATCTGATAACACTTGAGCTTTAATTGGGCCTCGAGTCTCATAACTCAAATCAAATTATGATAATTTCACTAACCACTTCATCATACCTCCAGCCATGCCAGGCTTTCGTAAAACTTGCTTGATTGGAAGATCAATTTTGATCACAATACTAAGACTCTGGAAGTAAGGGTGGGGTCATCTAACAGTTATGACCATGTCCAATGCTGCCTTTTCAATTGTTTGATACCTCTGCTCAAGGCCTTGTGGGACTTTTCTCACAAAGTACACAGGCCTCTGAACATCTTCCACCTCTTGTACTAATGTTGTACAGAAAACATTCTCGATCACAGTTAAATATAAATGCAAAGGCAAATCACATATGGGCTTACTTAATACTGTGGATTTGACAAGTATTCCTTTAGCTGGATAAAAGCCTCTTCACATTGCTTGGTCCAAGCAAATCACTTTGAACCTCTTTCACATTAGTCAAGCTTCTCATATTGATGATAGTCGAGCACTTGTTTGGATTAGCCTTTATCCCCCTCTCTGTTAATAGAACCCCAAGGAACTTGCCAACTTTCACTTCTAACATGTATTTTTCCGAATTGAGCTTCAGCTGGTATTTTCCAAGGGTGTTGAAAAACTCCTCCAAATCTAATTGGTGTCTTGATGATTCACTAGAGGTCACGACCATATCATCAACATAAGCTTGAACATGTTTCTCCCAATATGCAGTAGTATATTTTTATCCATCAAATGTTGCCCCTGCATTCTTTAATCCAAATGGCATGACCTTTTAGCAATAGTTAGCAGAGTTTGTCATAAAGCCATTTTGTCCTTATCGAAAGGATGCATCTGAATCTAATTATATTCGAAATAGGCATCCATAAAGCTCAACAATCCGTAACCAGAAGTGTTGTCAACAAGTTGGTTTATACATGGTAAGGGATAAGAATCCTTTAGACATGCATCAATCAGATCTGTGAAATCCACACCCATTCTCCACTTTTCACTAGCCTTCTTTACCATGACCACAATGGCTAACCAATTCGGGTACTGTATTTTTCGAATATGATTAGCTTTCAACAACTTATCAGTCTCTTCTTCTACAACTTTTCTTTCTTCATCGCTAAGCTTTTGTCTTCTCTGCATAATAGGTTTAGCCATGGGATCCAAAGCTAAACAATAGCACATAAAATCATGATCAATACCTAACATCTCGATTGCTAACTAGGCAAAGGAATCAATACACCTTTCCAGTACTAATGGAAGATCATCCTTCTCCTTCTTTGTTAGTTCGGCCCCTAGTCAGAGCACTCTTCCTCCCTTTATCTGCACATCTTCGACTCCTTCCACAGGCTTCGATCCCCTCTCTTTATGAGGTAACTTCGCTTCAGCTTATAAGAAATTAGTTACACCGACTGGGTACTACATGATGACCCCCACTTGTTTCGAAGGTTGCTGTCACAACATTTGTGAGCCTGCCTTTGATCTAGGGTCTTCTCTGTACATAAGTAACTTCATCTTCATATGAATAGTGGATACAACAGCGCCTAGTCAGTTCAAGGAAGGCCGACCAAATATCAGGTTATATGACGATGGTGTGTTAACCCCTACATATCTAACCATAACCATGATGGTACTAGCCAAAGATCTGTCTACAAAGTATTCCTTAGTTCCACGTATCCTCGGATTTCCACATGTTCTCCAGAAAATCCGACCAAGACTCCATCGAAGCATTGCAGTTGCTCTTTTGGTATCTGAAGAGATACAAAAGTATCCCAAAACATGACATTTGTCGAACTTTCCTAGTCGACCAGGACGTGATGAACTTTCCTTCCCATCATTGCAAATGAAAAGAAAATCGATTCTTCCTCATGTGGAACCACATAGCCCAAGTCTTTTACCGAGAAAGTGATGTCAGGTGCTGGTGGTACTAGCTTTGCTAACAAGGAAAGCACTGCCCTAGTATAGCGCTTCCTTTCAGATTGGGTACTTTCGCTGCCTGCGAATCCCTCAACAATAGTATTAAGATCACCAAGTGTTATCTTTCATGTTTTATGTCACCTAAGTTGTTGTTCTAGTACTCTTCTATATTTGGGGCCGGTAATACTCGACCAATTCTCCCTCTCGGGTCAGTTTGGCTAGTTGCATTTTGTCGCAATCTCATCGACGACGAACGACGATCCAAAAAGAAAAAATGATTTAATTGTGTAATATGGAGGAAATAAAGAAAAATAATAAAAAGTGGAGTCGTCATCATAATTTTAAGGAAAACTATGGAAACCAAAAAAGAAAGGGTTTGCGAGTTCAGAGAAAAGGGTAAGAGATTCGGTTACGAGTGGGGAATGTATTAGCACCCCACCTCGCCTGTCTGTAGACAGTACCCTGAATCGAAATGTGAATGAGAAATAAAAGATTTTCTAGATGCTTTAATTTCCTAATGTTAAACAAAGAAGCGTTGGCAAAAAATGAGGATTTAAATTAAGGGGAACCCGAGGAGGTTTGACCTTGCTCTTACGTATTTTTGTTATGAAATAGAAAATCAGGACATACATAGTTCTTTCTAAAATAAGGGGAGTTGAGTTTTTTATGATTTTCTATTTTTCTTTTTTTTCTACTATTTTGCTGGACGAGGGGTATTTTGGTCTCTTTGGGATTTTTATGAAGAAAAGACACTGATTATAAAGAAAAGACTGATCAAAAGGAAAGCAGTAATCGTGCAAATACTCCACGCACTATGCTAGCGGAAGTGGCTCACATGGGGGGTTGTATCGTTGGGCTATTATTACTTTGGTTCGCTAAACTCTTAGTGCATGAAAGGTAGCAGCATACGTGCTTTTCCCTACACTGCGAGTCTAAACGAGCCAAAGCGTTAGAAAGAGAGAGAGTTTTATTATTAACCACTACAGATGAACGCTGAAGAGGTACATACGTGACAAGGGCTATCACCTCAGTGGATTAAGTTTTCACCTATATTGGACTAAGGCAAAGGGAAGCTAAAAGAGGAAGATTTGTTCAAGATGCAAGCCATGAGCTAGATCAAATGCATCCTTTGAGCAATGTTCATGCCACTAGAAGGTTCATCTAACTCAAGCAAGCCTCAAGAGTCAAAAGCAAAGGGCTTGGGACTTACAAATTTCAGCATGTGGGGGCAGTATAAAATGATAAAACCCTAAATTTAGAGGGGAGTTTGAAGTCTCAAGTAGGCACATAAATAAACGAGCTATATATCAAATTAAAGAGCTCCAGGAGCTCTTTCCAACGCATGCTCACACAACTCTTACAAGTTCAATGACCAACTTGCGCATTAGCATTGGACACACAGAATCCAGTGGTGAAACCTGATTTTTGGGGTTGATTTTGGGGGTGTTAATGGTGTCATAAATGGCCTTCCCATATATCGTTGTAAATAACTCTAGGAGCTCCTTTCAACGCATGCTCCAAAATTGGTCCAGTGACCAACTTCACTACAAGAAAAACTCAATTTACTTACAGATTATTACCCACAGATTTGTATCTGTAGGTAAATTCAGCACTACCCATGAATTATTATCTCTGTAGGTATTATCCACGAATTTAAGTCCGTAGGTATTACCCACAGATTTAAGCCCGTAGGTATTACCTACGAACATAGGTTCGTAGGTATTACCCACGGACACAGGTCCGTAGGTATTATCCACGAATATTGGTCTGTAGGTATTACCCACAAACTATTTTCATAGGTAATACCCACGGACCTATGTCCGTCGGTAATACCCACGGACCTATGTCCGTCGGTAATACTTAGGAACTTATATTTATGGATAAAACTATTACTATCTCTTATTAGTGATATTCACATTGATTTATTAATAATACCATTAGTAAAGGTGAATATTATTAACAATATTAATATTTTTATTTATATTATTAGTATTATAATTAATATTATTGCTATTTTTAACATTTTTATTATTATTATTATTATTATTATTAAATTTGTATTACTATTATTAATATTATTATTAGTTTTATTAATATTATTATTATTATTATCATTGTTATTATTAATAATATTATTATTAATATTATATTTATCATTATTATTAATATTATTAATATTATTGCTATTATTATTTCTAATATTGTTAGTTATAATATTATTAAACTTATAATTATTATTATTAATATATTATATTTTTTTCAAATTTTTAATGTTGTTTTTAATATTTTTAAAGTTTTTAATATTATTAATATTTATACACAAAATATTATTAATGTTATTGATAACATTATTATTATTATTATTATTATT